>Ga0214872_100012_pt1 | contig 267984 bp, 212 predicted proteins | sample Stichaenrichm18X_FD_168614 | JGI IMG/M metagenome (GOLD analysis project Ga0214872, IMG submission 168614) | Xylose enriched microbial communities from anaerobic bioreactor in Madison, Wisconsin, United States - 18X | ecosystem: Engineered > Bioreactor > Anaerobic > Unclassified | place: USA... | reverse complement strand
CTTCTTCGCCAGACTTAAACAGTTCAGGGGTATTGCAACACGATATGACAAGCTGAAGTCAACTTTCCTCGCAGCCGTGCAATTCGTCTCCGCCATCATTGGAATTAACTGACGACACACCCTAGGTAAAATCCCGTTTCTTCTGGCCCGCTACCATAAATTGTGCGGAAATTATTCCGCTTGCTGGGCTTCCTGCGCGGCACGATGCTGCGCATCCCACCGGCGAGTGAACGGCAGGCACAGTGCAAAAAGCAACGTGCAACCAACAGCCAACAAGAACAGGGTGCGGAACAACCCTGCATAGATAGGCAATGTTACAGATGGGTCCCCACCACTTACGGCAGACCCCATGGCGGCCAGATTGGCCATCATGCTGCCCAGATACATGGCGACCCCGTTTGATACACAATAACTGCCCATCATGAAGCCGCCCACATTGGCCGGCACATAGCGCGCCACCACGGCTAGACCCAGAGCACTGATCAGCAATTCACCGACAGACAAGGCACCGTAAGCCCAGAACATCACCCACGGAGAAACAAGGGTTGTGCTTGTGGCCGCACTCCACCACCAGATCAGAAAGGCCAGTGCTACCAGCGAGAACCCAACAATAAATTTCTCGGCAATAGGAAAACTCCATCCCCGATCTTCCATGGCTTTATACAGCCAGGACAGAACAGGGCTGGCGGCCATGATCCACACCGGATTAAGTGCCTGAAACTGCCCGGCGGACATGGAAAACAGCGGCACACCAAACAGCGTAAACTGAGACTGCACATCACGCAGCGCAAACAGCGTGAGGGACGTGACCATCTGCTGATAAAATACAAAATACAGCATGGTCTGCACAATCAGCAGATAAGCCAACCGTAGGCCGGGCCGATGCGCTGGCGTTGCCCGCCGGTACAACAGAACCCAGATAATGCCGATAACCAGCGCCGCAATCCAGACACAGGCCTTCCCTGCTGCGGGCACGCCCAGAATGCCCACCATGACCACAAGGGCCACCACCACCCCGGCCAGCACACCGGCAAGATGCCGGGGCACAATAGGCCGGAAATCCGGCGCGGAACCAATATTCTGTAGGCGGCTCCGGAAAATTCCATAGCAGGCAAGGCCAAACACCAACCCGGCCGAACATACCAGAAAGGGCGGGCCCCACCCGTAATGCTGCTGCAACCACGGTGTTAACAGGAGCGAAAACGTGGAACCAACGTTGATGCTCATGTAATAAATGGTAAAAGCCACATCTATCCGGGCATCATCCCCTTCATAGATACGGCGCACCAGATTGGCGGCATTGGCCTTGAACAGGCCGTTCCCCAAGGCAATGACGGCCAGCGCCACGAACAGGGCAAACTGCCCACCCAGATCCAGCCCCAGCAGAGCATAGCCAATGGCCAGCACGGCGGCCCCCATTGTCATGGTGCGCCGGGACCCCAGCAGGGCGTCTCCAATCCAGCCACCAATAGCCGGGGCGGCATAGGTCACGGCGGAAAACGTGCCCCACAGCAGATTGGCCTGAGCATCATCAAACCCAAGGCGTTGCACCATATACAGCAGCAGGATGCCCTGCATGCCGTAGAACCCGAACCGTTCCCACAGTTCGATAGCCAGCACGACTGAGAAAGACTGCGAACGTGTTGGCGAAGAAGACAAAGATGCCGTCATAAAGTCCTGACCATATTGTGATAACACTCCCTAGAACAGATATGCCTACCCCGTGCAAGCTGCGGGAAACTGGCCTTTTATGAGCACACTCCGCCAAGGCAGGCACGCCTGCAACGGCTGTGCTGTCAGGAATGTGAATAGCCGCTGGCTCTCAAGGCTTTTAATTCGTTCATCCGCCTCTTGCATGATGCCCATACGCATTGCGCAAATTTTTCGAGATTTTTTCTGGAACGGATTTCAACCATGGCAAAAATCAAGGTCAAAAACCCCGTCGTAGAGATGGATGGTGATGAAATGACCCGTATTATCTGGCATTTCATCCGGGAACGGCTGATTTTGCCCTATCTCGATATTGACCTGAAATACTATGATCTGGGCATTGAACATCGTGACGCCACGGACGACAAGGTGACGGTTGAGGCAGCCGAAGCCACAAAACGCTATGGCGTTGCGGTGAAATGCGCCACCATCACCCCGGATGAAGCCCGCGTGAAGGAATTCGGGCTGAAGCGGATGTATCGCTCCCCCAATGGCACCATCCGCAACATTCTGGATGGCACCATCTTCCGCGAACCGATTATCTGCTCAAACGTGCCGCGTCTGGTTCCGCACTGGACCAAGCCGATTGTCATTGGTCGTCACGCGTATGGGGATATCTACCGCGCGGCGGAAACCAAGATCCCCGGCCCCGGCAAAGTTACCCTTACCTATGTGCCGGAAGGCGGCGGTGAAACCGTGACGCTGGATGTGCATGACTTCAAGGGCCCTGGTGTAGCCCTTGGCATGCACAACACCCGCGCCTCCATTGAAGGCTTTGCCCGCGCTTCCCTCTCCTACGGGCGGGATCGTGGTCTGCCGGTGTATCTGTCCACCAAGAACACCATTCTGAAAGCCTATGATGGCATGTTCAAGGATGTGTTTCAGGAAGTGTATGACAAAGAGTTCAAGGCAGACTTCGAAAAAGCCGGCCTGACCTACGAACACCGCCTGATTGATGACATGGTGGCCTGCGCCCTGAAGTGGAACGGCGGGTATGTCTGGGCCTGCAAGAACTACGATGGCGACGTGCAGAGCGACATTGTGGCACAGGGCTTTGGCAGCCTCGGGCTGATGACCTCCGTTCTGCTGAACCCCACGGGGGATGTGGTGGAAGCTGAAGCCGCCCACGGCACAGTTACCCGCCACTTCCGTGAACACCAGAAGGGCAAGCCCACCAGCACCAACCCCATTGCCTCCATTTTCGCATGGACACGCGGGCTGGCTTACCGTGGTAAGTTTGATGACACCCCGGACGTGGTGCATTTTGCTGAAACACTGGAAAAAGTGTGTATCGACACGGTGGAATCCGGCCAGATGACCAAGGACCTCGCCATTCTGGTTGGCAAGGATACAAAATGGCTGGACACGCAGCCTTTCCTTGATGTGCTGGATGCCGGGCTGAAAAAGGAACTCGCCAAATCCTGACCTGAAACATCTCTCAGGTGGCATGGTAGAGGGGGCGCTCCTGGGCGCTCCCTCTTTTTTATGGGTAATGTTGTAGGGCTACCCCATTGCGCCCGCCCGCGTGGTAGCGCAAAAAAACAGCTTTCATCAGCCGGACCAAAGGGGAGATCCGCCGCGCCATGACTGACATGCCGATTGAGACAGACGTCGCCATTATCGGCGCTGGCCCTGCCGGGCTTTTTGCCGCCTTTCAATGCGCCATGTTGCGCCTGCGGTGTTTGTTAATTGACGTTCTGCCGGAAGTAGGTGGCCAGTGCGTGGCGCTGTACCCAGAAAAACCCATCTATGATATTCCGGCCTGCCCGGCGGTAGAAGGGGCACAGCTTATTGCCAATCTTGAAAAACAGATTGAACCTTTTGCCATCCCTCGCCTGCTGAAACACCGCATTGAAAGCCTGACCGGCCACCGCGGCGCCTTTACGCTGGGCACGGATAAAGGGACGCAGGTCAACAGTAAGGCTGTTATCATTGCTGCCGGGGCGGGCGCTTTCGGCCCCAACCGGCCGCCACTTGATGGGCTGGATGCCTTTGAAGGCACAGGAGCCGTGCAGTATTACGTGCGCCGGAAAGCTGATTTTGAAGGCCGACGCATTGTGATTGCCGGCGGCGGCGATTCCGCGCTGGACTGGGCACTGGCTCTGAAAGACAAGGCGGAAAAACTGTATCTTGTTCACCGTCGGGATCGCTTCCGTGGCGCGCCGGAAAGCCTGCGCCTGTTGGATGAAGCTGTTGCCGCTGGGCAGATTGAAAAAGTGGTGCCTTATCAGCTTCATGCCCTGCGTGGGCAGAACGGCGTGCTGGAGGCCGTGGAGGTTGCAGATCTGGATGGCGCAACCCGTGCGCTAGAGGCCGATACCCTTCTGCCCTTCTTCGGGCTGGCAACAGACCTTGGTCCCATTGCCCGCTGGGGCGTGGATACCGTGCGTTCCACCATCCCTGTTGTGCCCTCAAGTTGTGAAACCAACATGCCCGGCGTGTTCGCTATTGGCGATGTGGCCACCTACCCCGGTAAACTGAAACTCATTCTGCAGGGCTTCAGTGAAGGAGCAATGGCTGCGCATGCCATCTACCCCATTGTGAACCCGGATCAGGCGCTGCATTTTGAATATTCCACCAGCAAAGGGGTTCCCGCTGCCTGAGGCCGACCTTTGCGTCCTTTTCACTCTTATGGATAATAAGGTCTCTTGAACGGAAAGAGGGAAAGCAGCCATGCATACGATAAGGCCAGACCGCCTTCTTCTGCTTTCCTTCCCCCGAATCCCCTCGGCCTCATGAGCATTCCGCCGCAGAATGGATGGGAAGGTGGCCGCCTGCTGATTGATCTGGCCGCCATTGCCGCCAACTACATGATCCTTCACTCTCTTGCGGGGCCGCAGACAGAAGCTGGCGCGGCAGTGAAAGCCAATGCCTACGGGTTGGGTCTGGCTGAAATTGCGCCTGTTTTATACGAGGCTGGCTGCCGCACTTTCTTTGTGGCGCATCTGGCCGAAGGCGTGGCCCTGCGGAGCCTGATTGCCCCGGACAGCCGTATTTTCGTGCTGCATGGCCCGCCACCCGATACCGCGCCCGCATTTCTGGCCCATAATCTGCTGCCCGTGCTGAACAGCCTTCCGCAGGTGCAGGAATGGCAGGCTCTTGCCCAAAATGAAGAGAGGGCTCTCCCTGCGGCCTTGCAGGTGGATAGCGGTATGTCCCGTTTCGGGCTGACAGAAGACGACGTCAACGCACTCAGCCACAATAACGGGCTGGCCGGAATTGAAACCATACTGGTGATGAGCCATCTGGCGTGCGCTGATACACCAGAGCACCCGCTGAACCGGCAACAACTGGACACTTTTGAACGCTTGCGTAAACGGCTGCCACCGGCTCCGGCGAGCCTCTCCGCCTCATCCGGCATGTTTCTTGGGCCAGACTGGCGGTTTGACCTCGTGCGGCCAGGGGCTGCCCTATACGGAATCAATCCCATACCGGGGCAACCGAACCCAATGCAGCCCGTCATCCGGCTGCAAGCCCGTGTGATCCAGACGCGCCACGTCCCGGCTGGAGCCCATGTTGGCTATGGCGCGACCTTTGTGACCCAACGCCCCACTGACATCGCATTGTTGGGCATTGGGTATGGAGATGGCTTTCCGCGAAGGCTGGGCGGAAAAGGCGTGGCCATTTTTCCTGAACAGCCTGACATCAAACTGCCAATAATCGGGCGTATCTCCATGGACTCACTCGCTGTGGATATTACGGATCTTGCAGGGCTGCCCCCCGCGCCCGGCGTAGCTTTTGATCTGATTGGCCCCCATAACCCCCTTGATGAAACGGCTTTTCTGGCAGACACCATCGGCTACGAATTGCTGACAGATCTCGGTTCACGCTACCACCGCACCCACCACGATCCCCGGAAAGGATGACACCGTGAAAATCATCGTTCTCGGCGCCGGCGTCATTGGCACCACCTCTGCCTGGTACCTGTCCAAACTGGGCCATGAAGTGACCGTGGTGGACCGCCAGCCTGCACCCGGGCTTGAAACCTCTTTTGCCAATGCAGGACAGGTTTCGCCCGGATATTCCACGCCTTGGGCAGGACCATCCTTGCCGTTACAGGCCATGAAGTGGATGCTCCAGCGGCACCATAGTCCGCTTGTTATCCGCAAGCGGTTTGATCTGGCCATGTTCCGGTGGATTGAGCAGCTTCTGAAAAACTGCAACGCCCATGCCTATGACATAAACAAATCCCGCATGTTGCGTGTTGCTGAATACAGCCGTGACTGTCTGGACGCGCTGCGTGAAGAAACCGGCCTGACGTATGATGACCGCCAACGCGGGCTGATCCAGCTTTTCCGCACCAATAAACAGGTGGACAAGATTCAGCGGGATATGCGCCTGCTCTCTGAAAGCGCCATTCCCCATACGCTGCTGACGGTAGACCAGATTCTGGAACACGAACCCGGCCTGGCCCATGCACGACACCTGTTGAAAGCAGGGCTGTATCTCCCGGGAGATGAATCGGGCGATGCCCACGTTTTCACGCAGCGCCTTGCCAAGATGGCGGAAGCTCAAGGCGTCACCTTCCTTTACAATACCACTATCAAAGGAATGGATGCCGCAGCGGATGAGATCATGTCTGTCCGCACCAGCGCTGGCCACCTGCGGGCAGATGCCTATGTCGTGTCTATGGGCAGCTACAGCCCCTTATTGCTGAAACCTCTGGGGATTCACCTGCCCGTTTATCCGGTAAAAGGCTATTCCCTCACGCTGCCCCTGACAGATGAAAGCCACGCCCCCTCGTCCACTGTGAATGATGAAACCTACAAGGTTGCCATCACGCGGCTGGGCAACCGTATCCGGGTAGGCGGCACGGCTGAATTAACGGGCTATAATCTGCGCCTCAGCCCGGACCGGCGCGAGACACTTGAGCTCTCGTTCTCTGAACTGTTTGGCGGGGGAGATCTGTCAGCCGCAACATACTGGACAGGCCTGCGCCCCAACACACCAGACGGTACACCCGTTATCGGCCCGGTATCCGCATTCAGAAACCTGTGGCTCAATACGGGTCATGGCACCTTGGGCTGGACCATGGCCTGTGGGTCAGGCCGTCTTATTGCTGATCTGATTCACGGCAGGAAGACCGATATCCCGGCTCTGGATCTTTCCCTCAGCCGTTACGCCTGAAGGTTTTCAAAGCAGCCCCTTAAACGCCCATAAAAAACGGGGCCGGAGAAATTCCCCGGCCCCGTTTTCTGAATCAACCCTGTTCAGGCCAAAGACAAGCGGACCTTAAGCCCGCATTGCCTCCAGATTACTGAGCAGAAGAATCGGACCCTGAAGCATCGCCTTCAGCAGCCTTCTTGGTCTTCTTGTGACCATGATGGTGCTTCTTGCTGTGGTGCTTCTTGCTCTTCTTTTTGGTGCCTTCTTCCTTGCCGGTTTCAGCAGCACCAGAAGGAGCCGGAGCAGCTTCCGGGGTGGTCGGGGCTTCAGCGGTCGGAGCAGAAGGCGCAGCCGGTGCCGTAGCAGGCGCTTCCTGAGCAAAAGACGGAGCAGCCGCGCCCAGCAGAGCAACAGTGGACAGAGCTGCGAGAAGACGACGAGAAATCATGAAAAATGTCTCCAAGAATAATCAGGCCCATCTAGACCATGATTTATAATGCCAGAGCGGTGTATGAGATCATGCATCGGGCTGGCTTGGCATGAATCATATCATGCTGCAAAACGCGCGTCTCGCACTATAATTCTAAAAAACAGAAGCGTGCCGTGAGTTTGACGCAAGGCCACCTAACTCCCGACACAATCTCCTACAAGAGGGAAACCGGGCTGATGCCTTCTTCCCCTCCTTCTGGCAAAGCCCCCTGTTTTCAGGCGGCAAATACTTTGGATATCGCTGCCTGAGCTTCATCCTGAATCGCTTTCAGATGCGCTTCACTTTTGAAGCTTTCGGCATAGATCTTGTAAACATCTTCCGTGCCGGACGGACGTGCTGCAAACCATCCATTTTCGGTCACAACCTTAAGGCCGCCAATCGGCGCATCATTCCCCGGTGCCCGTGTCAGCTTGCTGATGATCTTGTCCCCTGCAAGGGTTTCCAGCGGAAACTGCTCAGGTGTCAGCTTGCTCAGCTTGGCTTTCTGTTCGGGGGAAGCCGGAGCATCAATGCGGGCGTAGTAAGGCGTGCCAAGACGCGCGATGATCTCATGATAATGCACGCTCGGGTTCTTACCCGTTTTGGCCGTAATTTCCGCCGCCAGCAGGCCGAGAATGATCCCGTCCTTATCCGTGGTCCAGACCGTGCCATCACGCCGCAGGAAGGTGGCGCCAGCACTTTCTTCCCCCCCGAAACCGAGGGAACCATCAAGCAGGCCGGGCACAAACCATTTCAGCCCAACGGGTACTTCCACCAGTTTGCGCCCGATATCCTTGGCAACACGGTCAATCAGGCCACTGCTGACCAGCGTTTTACCAATGCCCAGATCCTTGCCCCATTCCGGACGATTCTGGAACAGATAGGAAATTGCTACAGCCAGATAGTGGTTGGGGTTCATCAGGCCATCCGGCTGCGCCACAATACCGTGCCGGTCTGCATCCGTATCGTTAGCGAAGGCGACATCAAAACGGTCACCCATCTCGATCAGGCGCGCCATGGCATAAGGAGAGGAGCAGTCCATGCGGATCTGTCCGTCCCAGTCGGCCGTCATGAAGGAAAATGTCGGGTCCACTTCCGTGCTGACAACCGTGGCGTTCAGGCCATAGCGGTCAATAATCGGCTGCCAGTACCCCACAGCAGCGCCACCCAGCGGATCAATGCCAATCTTTACCCCGGCATCCCGAATGGCCTTCATATCAATAACGGCATCCAGATCTTCCACATACGGGGTCACGTAGTCATGACCCTTGATGCAGGCGGCCTTTTTGGCCTCTTCATACGGCAGGCGTTTTACATCTTTCATGCCATCAGCAAGAAAGCCGTTCGCCATATCCTGAATGGCCTTGGTAATGCTTGTATCCGCCGGGCCGCCATTGGGGGGATTATATTTAAACCCGCCATCAGAAGGCGGGTTGTGGGAAGGCGTGATCACCACACCATCGGCCAGCCCCGTGGTGCGGCCTTTGTTGTAGGTCAGAATGGCATGGGAAATAACGGGCGTGGGCGTGTAACCGCCTTTTTCATCAATCCGCACATCCAGACCATGTGCTGCAAAAATCTCGATAGCGGATTTCTGGGCCGGGCCGGAAAGAGCATGGGAATCCATGCCGATGAACAGCGGCCCATCAATACCTTCCGCCTTCCGGTGGCGGCTGATGGCCTCGCAAATGGCCAGAATATGATTTTCGTTAAAGCTCGTATGGAATGAAGAGCCACGATGCCCGGATGTACCAAAGGACACACGCTGCGTTGGGATCGAAACATCAGGCTTGCGATCATAATAGGCAGCAATCAGTGCTGGAATATCCGTCAGTTGAGCAGAAGGAAGAGTCTTGCCGGCCATAGGGCTGATCTGAACCATTGGTGTAAAAATCCTTACATCTCTACGGGCTATCGGCTAACGCCCGAACTCCTGAATGGCATGCAGAAAACCATGGATTGTGCTGGATGCCCAGAGAGGAGTGGTCCGACAGCAGGAAAAAGCGGGCAGATTCGTGGCCCTTGCCATCACCTCATGCCTTACGAATCACCGTCGCGGTAATGGTCTGGTGCGGTTCAAACCCAAGCGCAGCATACAGAGCGATAGCAGCCGTATTGCCGGAATAGGAGTGAAGGAATGGCTGCTCCCCCCTGGCCAGAATACGGCGTGCCACCACCCGCATGAGGAACCGGGCATAGCCACGCCCCCGATAGTCAGGATGCGTGGAGACCCCGCTGACTTCCGTGAAATTTCCGGGTTTCAGCCGCTCACCCGCCATGGCGACCAACCGCCCCTGATCGCGAATGCCCACAAATGCCCCCAGCCGATATGTCTGAGGCAAAAACGGACCGGGAGCCGTCAGTCTGGCAAGGGCCAGCATATCACCGGCATCCTCCTCCCCCAGATCACAGTATGAAAGAGTGCTGTCTTCAGCAGGCACATCCCGCGCCACCATCTGAAGGCATTCCGCCGAACGCACTTTTCTGATCTGGGGAGGAAAAACCGCTTGTTCCTTTTCCATCACCCAGAGTTCTGCGCCGTCTGCCAGAGCCACCAATGCGTCCCAGTTTTGCGCACTTTCCTCCCTGACGGCGCCAAATGGACTGATAGCCGGGTCAAAACAGCGCACGACGTCATTGCCCTTTGAGAGCGCAGCCTGCCGCCCCGTGAGCGCGTTCCAGACAGGCCTGTCCAACACGTTCCGGGCCGCACGCGCTTCACCCGCAGGAGAAGAGGCTTCTGACAGCAGTCGTCTGGCTGTGGTGAGTGCTGATGCCAGTTCCTGCTGCCCTGCTTGATCCAGACGGGTAAGAACGGCCGCAATTTCATCATGCTGGCGTTGATCAATATCCGCGAAAAGCGCCCGCCCCTCCGCCGTCAGACTGATGGGGCGGGAGCGTCCATCCTGACCGGAGCGATCGCGCGAAACCCAGCCGTGCTTTTCAAAACGACTGATCATCCGGCTGAGATACCCCCGATCCAACCCGAGCATGGCCTGCAAAGCGCTGGCCTGCACCGGTTCATTCCCTGCTATTTCCAGCAGCAGGCGGGCTTCTGAAAGGCTGACCCTGCTTCCCAGAAAATGGGCATCCAGCGCGCCAATAAAACGCGTGTAAAACCGATTGAATGTCCGGATGACGTCTATTGTCTGCTGCATTTCGGCAGGATGCAGGAAGTTAGTTGCTAAAGTCAACTATATTCCCGTCGTTTTCCTTCCGGCCTACGTGGCTGAACTGCCCACACACATCCCGCACAGGATGATGTCACTCTTCCTTTGACAAAACCTGCTCATCGGAGGGCTGATAAAGAGAGAATAAAGCAAGGAAAGGCACACCATGAGGAGACGACATTTTTTATGGGGCAGTTCCGCCTTGCTCGCCGCACCCGCTATCGCTGGCACATCAGCGCCCACCGTGATCTCGCAGTATGAGAACGAGACCGGTGGTCACGTTGGTTTTTACGCAGAAAATACCAAAACCGGCGCAACTCTTGGCTGGCGGACAGACGAACGCTTTGTCATGTGCAGCACATTCAAGGCATCGCTCGCGGCCTGTGTGCTGGCCCGCGTTGACGGAGGACTGGATGCTCTTGAACGCCCGCTCTCTTACACTGCGGCGGATATCGCAGACCTTTACGCGCCTGTCGCCAAGGCCAATCTGGCAAAAGGCCAGATGACCATCCGGGAACTCTGTGCTGGCGCGGTAGAGCAGAGCGATAACACCTGCGCCAACCTGCTACTGACCCACATTGGCGGGCCTTCTGTTCTAACGGCTTTCTGGCGGCATCTTGGGGACAAAACAACACGCCTTGATGATGTGGAGCCCTACCTGAACCGCACTCCACCGGGCGCCATACAGAACACCACCACCCCGCGCTCCATGGCTTTTATTCTGCAGCATCTGGTGTCGGGACCGGTTCTGTCCGCTCCCTCCCGCACTATCCTGACAGACTGGCTCATCAGATGCCGGACGGGCGAACACCGGCTCCGCGCAGGGCTTCCGAACGAATGGAAGATTGGAGATAAAACAGGCAATAATGGCAAGGATGCTGCAGGAGATATTGCCATTATCTGGCCAACCCCTGAAACCAGCATTGTTGTCTGCGCCTACACTCGGGGCGGCCACCCGACGGAACAGCAGCTTTCCTCTGTTTTTGCGGGGATAGGCAAACTGGTGGCAACACGGCTGACAGCCTGACACATCGCGGCAGGCTTCCCGATACAAAAAAACCTGCCTGCATTTTCATGCAGACAGGCTTCCTTCGGGCAATTACCCCGTCCCTTTTACAAGGCGGCTACGCCTTGCAATCAGACTGACGCTTAGGACGCATCACCCTTACGTTCACGCTTCTTGCGTTCGTTCGGGTCCAGATAGCGCTTGCGCAGACGGATGGCAGATGGTGTCACTTCCACCAGTTCATCGTCTTCGATGTAGGCAATCGCCTGTTCCAGAGACATACGGCGCGGCGGGACCAGCAGCAGAGCTTCATCCTTGCCTGCGGCACGAATGTTGGTCAGCTTCTTTTCACGGACTGCGTTCACTTCCAGGTCATTTTCACGGGAATGCTCACCGATGATCATGCCCACGTAAACTTTTTCACCCGCATTCACAAACAGCGTACCACGGTCCTGCAGAGAGAACAGGGAATACTGGGTGGTTGAACCATCTTCCGCAGAGATCAGAGACCCGTTACGGCGGCCTTCAATGGTGCCAGCATAAGGCTGATACCCATAGAACAGGCGGTTCATGATACCCGTGCCGCGCGTGTCGGTCAGGAATTCGCCATGATACCCAATCAGCCCGCGAGACGGGATGATGAAGGTCAGACGCACCTTGTCCCCACCAGACGGACGCATATCCTGCATCTGCCCCTTACGCTGAGACATCTTTTCCACAACCACGCCGGAATAGGGTTCGTCCACGTCAATGGTGACTTCTTCGAACGGTTCTTCCCGCTCACCCGTTTCCTCGTTCGTGCTGAACAGCACGCGCGGACGGCCGATGGTCAGTTCAAACCCTTCACGACGCATGGTTTCAATCAGCACGCCAAGCTGAAGTTCACCACGGCCAGCCACTTCAAAAGCTTCGCTTTCCGGGCTGTCAGTCACGCGGATAGCAATGTTACTTTCCGTTTCCTTGAACAGACGGTCACGAATCTGGCGAGACGTCACCTTCTTGCCTTCACGACCACCCAGAGGACCGTCGTTCAGACGGAACGTCATGGACAGGGTCGGCGGATCAACCGGAATGGCTTCAAGCGGTGCAGTCACTTCGGGGGACGCGATGGTGTCAGGAATAGTGGCTTCAGACAGACCGGCCACGGCCACAATGTCCCCAGCTTCCACTTCATCAACCGCCACGCGGTCCAGCCCACGGAAGGACAGCAGCTTGGTCAGACGGCCAGTTTCCACCACAGAGCCATCAGCCCGCAGCACCTTTACCGGCATGTTGACCTTGGCGCGGCCCTGTTCCACACGGCCCGTCAGCACACGGCCGAGGAAGTTGTCGTTTTCAAGGATGGTGGCCGTCATGGCGAACGGCTTTTCCTTGTCCAACTTTGGTGCGGGAACATGCTTCAGGATCAACTCGAACATCGGGCTGAGGTCCTTGCGCGGTCCATCAAGCTCAACATCGGCCCAGCCCTGACGGCCAGAAGCGTACAGCATGGGGAAATCAAGCTGTTCATCATTGGCGCCAAGAGCCGCGAACAGATCAAAGATTTCGTTATGCACTTCGTCCGGGCGGGCATCGCCACGGTCAATCTTGTTCACAACCACAATCGGCTTCAGGCCACGGGCCAGAGCCTTGCCCACCACAAACTTGGTCTGCGGCAATGCGCCTTCAGCGGAGTCGACCAGCACAATCGCGCCGTCCACCATGCTGAGAATACGTTCCACTTCCCCGCCGAAGTCGGCGTGTCCGGGGGTATCGATAATGTTGATCCGGGTGTTCTGCCACACAACGGAGGTGCACTTGGCCAGAATGGTGATGCCCCGCTCACGTTCCAGATCATTGCTGTCCATGGCGCGTTCAGCAACCTGCTGATGCTCATGGAATGAGCCAGACTGCTTCAGCAGTTCGTCAACGAGAGTGGTCTTGCCATGATCGACGTGTGCAATGATGGCGATATTGCGGATATCCATGAAAGGTGCCTGATTGTCCCTGCGCGTTCTGCCGCCACCAGTCATGCAAACGGGGCGGTTGAGTTGCGGTATAAAGAATGCTGGCCCCGTTGATAAGCGCCAGCGTGCAGAAATGCACGTAAAATCATCACAAGGCGCCCAGAACCTGCCAGCAGGCCTTGCTGCTGCGGGCCATAACTGCCCCCTGCCCCACACATTGGACACCCAGCCAGCTTGGAATTAAGGATCATTCTCAATATATACGTGACTCCTTAGTCCGTCTGAGCAGGATGACCAAGCCTTGCGCCTGAACCAGCTTTCCCTTCGCGCCGCCGGTGTGATTGACCATATAGAAGCACTCTCCACGCACGACGCCATTGCCCAGCGTCTGGGTGAGCTGGGCTTTGTGCCGGGAGAACCGGTGAAGGTCATTGCGTTCGGCCCGCTGGGGGGAGACCCGATGGCGGTGGAAATCGGCTTTACGCGCTTTGCCCTGCGGCGCTCGGAAGCACACCGTATTGTGTTGCGGGACAACACAGCAGCCACCGCCCCATCCTGCGCAGCCCAACCCCATGAGCAGGCAGACCCTGCAGCATCCTCCCCCTCTGCCAGCACAGCAGACAGTTCCTCACATCAGGCCCCCGTGGCTGGTCCCCTTGCATGACTGATCTCCCCCCTCTACGCGTCGCGCTGGTTGGCAACCCCAACTGCGGAAAAACGGCCATTTTCAACCAGTTGACGGGTAGTCGCCAGAAGGTTGCCAACTACGCGGGCGTGACGGTTGAACGCAAGGCAGGCCGCCTTGTCACTCCGGCGGGCCGCCGCGTGCAGGTGCTTGATCTGCCCGGCACTTACAGTCTGGCAGCCACCAGCCCGGATGAAGCCGTAACCCGCGATGTCTGCCGTGGCGTCTACAAAGGCGAACCCGCGCCAGATCTGCTGGTAAGTGTTGTTGCCGCCACCAACCTGCGCCTGCATCTGCGCTTCATGCTGGAATTACGGCAGCTTGGCCGCCCCATGATTGTGGTGCTCAACATGATTGACGCCATTCGCAAACAGGGGCTCACCATTGATATTCCCCGCCTGCAGGCGGAACTTGGCGTGCCGGTTGTTAGTGCTGTGGGGATCAAGCGTGGCGGCTGCCAGAATATTCTTGCAGCCCTTGATGCGCCTGCGCCCACGCCCCCAACGCCCCTGCCTGAGGGCACGGACCTGCATGCGGAAGTACGCCGGCTTCTGGCGCTGTGTGTCGCCCGCACAACCGAACGCACACAGCTTTTTGAAGACAAGCTAGACCGCTGGGTGCTCCACCCCGTATGGGGCATGCTCATCCTGTTCGTGCTGCTGTTCATCATGTTTCAGGCCGTGTTCTCCTGGGCACAACCTTTCATGGACATGCTCGACAACGGCATGAAATCGCTAGGGGACCATGTGGGAGCCCTGCTGCCAGACGGCGTTTTGCGCAGCCTTGTGGTGGACGGTATTATTGCGGGCGCAGGGACGGTTATTGTGTTCCTGCCGCAAATTCTGATTCTGTTTCTCTGGATTCTGGCACTGGAGGAATCTGGATATCTACCACGCGCCGCCTTCATGCTGGACAAGCTGATGGCCTCGGCGGGGCTGAGCGGACGCTCCTTCATTCCCCTGCTGTCCAGCTTTGCCTGCGCCGTGCCCGGCATCATGTCCACCCGCACCATCCAGAACCCGCGAGACCGGATGGTGACCATCATGATCGCGCCGCTCATGACATGCTCGGCGCGGTTGCCGGTCTATGCGCTTCTGATTGGGGCGTTCATTCCCGCCCGGCATATTGCAGGTCTTTTCAACCTGCAGGGGCTAGTTCTTTTCGGGCTGTACGCCGCCGGAATCCTCAGCGCGCTGGTTGTGGCGCGTGTTTTAAAGCGGCGCGCCACAACAGATGAGCACCCGTTGCTGCTTGAACTGCCCAACTATCGTCTGCCGGGCCTGCAAAGCCTGTCTATTGAACTGTGGCAGCGCGCCCGCATTTTTCTATCCCGTGTAGGCACCATTATCGTCACGCTCAGCGTGCTGATGTGGGCGCTTTCCAGCTTCCCTGCTCCCCCAGCCGGTGCCACAGGGCCAGCCATTGACTATAGTCTGGCTGGCCGCATTGGCCACCTGATGCTGCCGTTCTTCCAGTTCATTGGCTTTAACTGGCAGATCTGCGTGGCGCTTATTCCGGGCCTTGCCGCGCGTGAGGTTGCTGTCAGCGCGCTTGCTACCGTGTATTCGGTCGGCGCTTCGGAAGCCGATGCCGCGTCCCAGCTTGCGCCCCTGCTTTCGGCCCAATGGAGCCTTGCAACAGCGTTCTCTTTGCTGGCATGGTATGTTTACGCGCCGCAATGCTTCTCCACTTTGGCCGTTATTCGCCGGGAAACCGGTTCCTGGCGACTGGTCTGGATCTCTACGGCCTATCTGTTCGGCATGGCTTACGCGGCCTCTTTTCTGGCCTATCACATCACCCGACTGATCAGCGGATAACAACAGGAGACGTCCTGTGACACAGATTCTACTTGTCGGCCTTGTTGTCCTTCTCTGTGCCGGTTACTGGCTCCAGAGACTTGCACCTTCCGCCATGATCCCTCTCTGGCGTGCCCTCGCAGGACTGCTGGCCGCCACACAGGCGCTTCCCGGCCTCCGCACCAAAGCGGAGCGACTTGCCACACCCTCCGGCGCAAACCCCGGCTGTGGCGGGTGCAAAGGCTGTGATGATAAAAGCGGCGGGTGCCACTAGAACAGCGCGTCTTCTAGCGTTGCAACGCCGTCGCCCCTGAAAACCTGCCTGGCTGACAGATCAAAAACGGGCTTCAGAATAAAATCAAAGCAAACAGCCTTCATTGTGGCTCTGACACGCTGGTAGCCTGCTAAAAGCGCGCTACAAGGGATCATGTCTTCTTCCTCACAGGGGCGCATAAAACCCCTCTCCGCCACGCCCGTTCTACCCATCGCGTGCTTGCTGGCGGTGGGTATGATTTTCGGTCTGACCTACGGGCTCAGCGCGCCCTTATTCACGCTGGAACTGTTTGACCGGGGTTACGGCGCACAGATCATTGCCGCCAACGCCATGATGCACGCCGTTGGGGTTCTGAGCGTTGCCCCGTTTCTGCCGCGCATTGCAGCCCATTTTGGGCCGCGCCGCCCTCTGGTTCTTGCCCTTGGGGTTATCGCTTCTGTGCTCGTGCTTTTGCCGGTGGTGCCCTCCATCTGGTTCTGGTTTCCCCTGCGGCTGGCTCTTGGCTGCGCCACGGAAATTCTGCTCATCCTGTCTGAAAGCTGGCTGAACCAGATCACAGCGGACCAGACCCGCACACGCACCATGGGCCTCTATAGCTCCATGCTCTCATTAGGATTCGCACTGGGGCCGCTCATTCTTGCTGTGGCCGGGCGACACGGATTCACGCCCTACGCCATAAGTGCAGGCTTTGTCCTGACAGCACTGGTGCTGGTCTGCATGCCCTGGATGCACGCTCCCGCGCTGAAGCGGGCAACCCATTCGGGGTTGTGGCGCTACATCAGCCTCGCCCCTATCGCCATTGGCATTACGTTGCTCATGGCCATGCTGGAAGCCGCAGGGTCCTCCTTCCTGACACTTTACGCCATTCGTAACGGCTGGACCGAGCAGGCCGCCACGCTGCTGCTGTCTGTCATGCTGCTTGGGGCCATTACCCTCCAGTTTCCACTCGGCTGGTTGGGGGACCGTATGAACCGCAGGCACCTGATGATCGGCCTTGGCGTTGCCTCCTGCCTCGGCGCGTTGCTCTGGCCGCTGGGGATCACGCATCAACCATGGGCCTACGGGCTTCTGTTTGTGTGGGATGGTCTTTTTGCAGCCATTTATACGCTGGCCATGTCCGTCGTCGGCAGCCGTTTTTCCGGTGGAGACCTTGTCTCAATCTACGCGACAACCTCTGTTGCCTGGGGCTTAGGTGCCTTCATCGGCCCAGAAATGGCGGGCACGGCCATAGACATCAGCCGCCATGGCCTGCCTTACTTTGTCTCTCTGGCCTGCGGCCTGTTCACGCTCCTGCCCATTTTCCTCAGGAAAAGTGCCTAAGGCGCTCAGTAACGCACTGAAAGCCAGCCTGAGGATCTTCTTCCCTGCCAACGGAATGGAAGACAGGGACCTCGCGCCCTCTTCTGCCGGCATCCCTTAGTCGCAGGCAGCCACTCAGCACTCAGCACTCAGCACTCAGGCCGGGGCAACGCCCTGTGTGTTCACCTGCAAGCGGTAAAGGGATTCCCCGGCGCACATGAACAGCCAGTTCCGCTTGGGGCCGCCAAATGTGAGGTTGGAGACTCCATGGGGCAAGCGGATGCGGCCGATCAGATGCCCTTCCGGGTTGAACACGAACACACCGCACAGACCCAGCGGTCCCCCGGCCCCGCACCACAGATTGCCGAAAATGTCGGCCTTCATGCCATCTGGCCCCATCTGCACGCCCTGAAACCGCATGTTGGTAAACAGGCGCGGATTGGCCAGTGTGTTATCCTTCTGGATATCAAACACATGAATGGCCTGATCGCCATCATGCCCATTCCCTCCGGGCTGCCGACCTGAGGAGATGGCGTAAAGACTTTTATGATCGGGCGAAAAACACAGTCCGTTGGGGTTAGGCAGTTGGGCCTGTGTCAGCACCGCTTCAATCCGGCCTGAAGGATCCACACGAAAGGTATGATCCGCCTGCCGTTTGTTGCCGCCAATCTCGCCAATCAGTTCTTCACCCAGACGCCAGCGTATCTTGCCATCCGGGTTGGCTTCACCGCCCGGTTCATCCGCGTGGCCCTCGGTAAAGCCATCCCCATAACCGGGGTCTGTAAACCAGATGCCGCCATCCGGATGCACCACCACATCATTAGGGGAATTCAAGGGGCGACCTTCATAATGGTCCGCAATCACGCGCACGGACCCATCATGCTCCCATCGGATCACACGGCGCAGGAAGTGCTCGCAAGAGATCTGGCGCCCCTGATAGTCAAACGTATTGCCATTGGAGTGGTAGGATTCCGGGCGGAAAACCGTTACCTCTCCCGTTTCCCACAAATAGCGGTACTGGCGGCTGGTTACGGTATCACTGAACAGCAGATAACGCCCTTCAGAAGACCAGGCGGGCCCTTCCAGCCATGTTCCCTGATCCCACACCCGATGAATGGTGGCGGCACTGAACAGCAAGTCCCGGAAAGAGCGATCAATAATCACCACATCCGGGTCTGGCGTATAAGACGGCGGCGCGCCCGGCCCCCACTGGCGGGGAGGGTTGGTCGTGACATCCGGCGGACGCACATTTTCCGTGACATCCGCCACCGGTGCAGCCCCGGTTGCAGCCAGCCCGGCAGAAAGGCACCCCAGCCCCTGTAATAATTTACGGCGCGGCAAGTGTCCGTTGGCTGGCTTCATCCGTTATCTCTCCTGCCTTGTACCATCATGCTGGCGGGGAAATACCGTGTCATACACCCCCTGTCATCCGGTGGTTCCGCACCGCTTCCCAGACCATAGAGCATGGAAAGCCATGCGTTTCCCATTATCAGGGAATTTTTGCCACCCGCAACAGATTGGTGGACCCTGCAACACCAAAGGGAACCCCTGCGGCAATGACAATAGAATTGCCAGAGCTGCCCACCTTGGCCTGTGCAACCACTTCCTGCGCGATCGTCACCATTTCTTCCACACTGGTGCCGTTGCGCCGGTCATCGCTCACAAAAGCCCGCACACCCCATACCAGCGCCATGCGCCGGGCGGCTTCCTTGGTGGGGGTAATGCCCAGCACGAGGCAGAGCGGGCGTTCGCGCGCAATACGGAACGCCGTAGCCCCCCGGTGTGTATACGCCACAATGGCAGAAGCCTTGAGTGTGTCCGCCACCTGCTGGGCAGCGCTGGCAATGGCGTCCACCACGTAATCTTCTGGCGCAAGGCGGGCAACGGCCATCATGGACTGCCATTCCGGGTCCTGCTCAATGCGCCAGATAATCCGGTTCATGATCCTTACGGCTTCCCGCGGATACTGCCCCGCCGCAGATTCAGCGGAGAGCATGACGGCATCCGCCCCATCAAACACCGCCGTCGCCACATCCGATGCTTCGGCACGGGTGGGCGTGGGGGAAGAAATCATGCTTTCCAGCATCTGGGTGGCAACAACCACCGGCTTGCCCAATTTGCGGGCCAGACGAATAATCCGTTTCTGGGCCAGTGGCACGTTTTCTGGCGGAAGCTCCACGCCCAGATCTCCACGGGCCACCATAACGGCATCTGTCAGCTCCAGAATGGCTTCCAGATTATCCATGGCCTGCGGTTTTTCCAGCTTCACCAGCAGGTTGGCACGATCCCCGATCAGGGCGCGCGCCTCGCTCACATCTTCCGGCCGCTGCACGAACGAAAGCGCGACGTAATCCACTCCAAGCCCCAGCGCGAACGCCAGATCACGCCGGTCCTTTTCTGTCAGGGCAGGAATAGGCAGCGTCACATCCGGTACGTTGACGCCTTTGTGGTTGGAGAGAACGCCCCCAACCTCAACCCGCGTATCCAGCCAGTCCGGCCCCACCTGCTCCACAATCACGGCCAGCTTGCCATCATCCATCAGCAGGCGGCTGCCGGGCTTGGCGACAGCAATAATTTCCGGATGCGGCAGACGGACGCGCGTTTCATTCCCCGGTTCATCCGAGAGGTCAAAACGGAACGGGGCTCCCGGCTTTAGCGTCACCTTGCCGTCAGCAAAATTTCCTACACGCAGCTTAGGGCCCTGCATGTCTGCCAGAATGCCAATGGGTTCCCCCAGTTCCGCTTCCACCCGCCTTACAATGGCATGGCGGGCGGCATGGTCCTCATGCGTGCCGTGGGAGAAGTTGAAGCGAAACACATCTGCCCCGGCCTGAGCCAGATCACGGATTGTCTCATAATCGGAAGAAGCCGGGCCGAGCGTTGCCACAATCTTTGTACGGCAATGCAGCGCGTTTGTTGTAGGCATGATTTATCTTTTTCCTTATCCGCCCGCCACCGGTCTTCAGGAAGGTGAGATCGCTTCCTCTGCGTCCACACCCCAGATCGCACGACGGGATATCCAGCCGGTGTACTGCTTGACCGAAACCTTGCACCAGTCCGCACCAGCCGCACACTCTTTAACTGAGCCGACTGTACCCGGTTTCAGGATCGCCACAACCGGGGCATCAGTCCGGGCGCTGGCATAAAGCGGTACTGCTCCGGCAATAGACTTGGCATCATCAGCCGTCGCCACAGTGCCCAGCACGCGCGTATCCATATGACCGGAGGGCGGAATTTTCACGCCATTTTTATCTGTTTTTTCGGGAATAGGGCTTTCATCGCCGGGTGCCTCACCCGGAATCAGGAAGTCCCGACCACCAGAGATGGTTGCCTGCTGAACCCAGCCTTTCTGCCCGGTAGGATCTTCAACCAGGCGCCACACGTCAAATTCGCGCTCAATACGCATGGGCATGCCACGGCGATGATACACCCATAGAATGGGGAACCGACGGCCCGGCCCGGCCCGCATATTTACTTCATCCGCCCGCAAGGAGGCATAACGGGGCAAAGGAAGCCCTGTTACAGAACCTTTCGGGGGTTCAGGCGGTGTTGCCTCCGGTGGTGGTATGGCATCTGCGGGAGCCGGTGCGGCAGTGGCCGCAGCCCCTGCGGCTACACCAGCGGCACCGGCTGCAATGGCGGCCTTGTGTTTGTCCGTACCATGATGAACTGCCGTTGCGTGATGCGCCTTGGCCTTTGCATCATGCGTTTTGGTCTCATGATGTGCCGCTGCGCTGTGCGCATGCTTGGCTGACGCCGCCTTCTGAGCAGAAGCATCCTTCGCTGCTGCCTTTTTAGCCGCCGCTTTTTTTCTGGCAGCAGCATCATGGGCCGTAGAAGCCACATGCGCTGGGTGTTTATGGGGGGCTGGCTTTTTTTCAGCCGCCACGGCACCAGACAATGCAACCATGCAGCCTGCAGCGCAGGACAGCAAGTGAAGCCGGAACATTGAAGACAATCTGAACATCATGGCTGCATCCCTGCCAAGAGCGGGCCATTGCGGCAAGAGGTTTGCACATCGCCCCGCTCTGACACCCTCCTCCAAACCCTGTTGGTCCCTTAGAAAACAGCCAAACGGGCTGTACCGGCCTGATCCAGAAAAGTAGGAAGCCCAACCACGGCCACACCCGCCAGAAGAGCCTGCTCAGACACAGACATGGCTTTCAACCCGGAGTCGCACACCATCAGGGTGACATCCTCAAGGTCGATCAACGCGGAGCGCAACGTTTCCAGCCCAGCGACCCCGGCTTCCTGCCGCGCTGCATCGCGCTCGGGCTGTTCAAGACCATCCCATTGCTCACAAAAAACTGTCACCCCGGCGCCCATGCCAAACAGAAGAACCGCCTGCCCCAATGCACTGGCTGTAACCGCCAGCATCAGCGCAGCGTGCACCCGCTCATATCGCGCCTCCACGATCATGATGGCCAGATCACACCCCCCTCCTTCCGCATAGGCCGCCGCTGCGGACAAGCCGGACACCCCTGCCAGCGGCCCGACGGCCCCGGAAGCATGAGAACGGGGCGGCGTGTGGGAACCGGTAGAAGACGTGCTCATGCGGAAACATCCTGCTCGGCGCTGCAAACGGGGCATGTGGGGTCCCTTTGCAGGGCAATGGTGGTAAAGCGCGTGGCAAGAGCATCCCACATCAGAAGGCGTCCGGCCAGTGACGTGCCAAGCCCTAGCAGTTCTTTCAGGGCTTCTGTGGCCTGCAACGTTCCCATCACCCCTGTAACGGCGCCAAAAACTCCGGCCTCCCCGCAGCTCAGCCCGTCTGCCACCCCATCTGTTTCCGGATAGAGACAATGATAACAGGGGCCACCCTCCCACGGACGAAAAGTGGAAAGCTGCCCCTCAAACCGCTGCACGGCAGCAGACACCAAGGGCTTGCGCGCCCGGACACAGGCGGCGTTCACCAGATAGCGGGTGGCGAAATTATCGCATCCGTCACACACCAGATCATACCGTTGCATCAGATCATCCACCACGTCAGCCGTCAGCCGCATGGGCCACGTTTCAATGGTGACTTCCGGATTAAGGGCTTCCAGCCGGGCGCGGGCGGAGTCGACCTTCCGTGCCCCGACCGCGTCAGTCACATGCACAATCTGACGCTGAAGATTGGAAAGCTCGACGACATCATCATCCACAAGGCCAATCCGGCCCACCCCGGCCGCAGCCAGATACAGCGCTACGGGAGAGCCCAATCCGCCCGCGCCGATAATGAGCACGGAGGCCGCACGCAGGGCTGCCTGCCCCGTTCCGCCCACTTCGGGCAGCAGAATATGCCGGGAATAGCGCTGAATTTCGGCTTCAGTAAATTCAAGCGCCATCAGTCTGTTTCCTTTCCAGAACAAGGTCATGGGCTCTGCAACCCGAGTTTTCCCGCGTTTTAAGAGGCCAGGACGGCTGTGTCATATCTTGAAAGAAATATGACAAATTAGTCATGAAACTATGCATGGGTGACATGCGTCTGCTATATGTGAATTACCAATTTAGCATACGAGGATTGCATAGCATGATTGCCCTCACCACATCCGGACGCCCTGCCCGGTTAGCCAGTCTGCCTTCGCGCCAGACCGCGCGAAAAGTGTGTGTTGGTGCCTCAGCGGCAGCCTTTGGTCTTTATCTTGCATCCCCTTTCGTCACGCTCTGGACGATTGGAACATCCCTCCAGTCACATGACATGACCTCCCTTGGTCAGGTTATCAACTGGGGGTCACTTGATGCGTCCATCAAGCATCAGGCGCTCTCTGGTCTCAACCTGCTTCAGCCTGCATCGGATGATCTGCCGGAATTTGGCTCGTCCTTCGCCACTACGGCCGTTTCCAACGCAGTTGATATCAATGTCTCACAGGCCAATCTGGGCACGCTGGTAGATGAAGCCATGCCCGCGGCTCTCCCCGCCAAGCAGGCTGCGCCCTCATTGGGCACGTTGATCAGCAAAACCTCGTTCCGCTTTGCACGGCTGGACCAGTTTGAGGCTTCCGTGCCTCTGCCTGGTCATGAGCGGGAAACGCCCCTGAAAATCGAAATGCGGATTCAGGGCTGGCGCTGGAAGATCACAAAAGTGGACTTCCCCGTAGCGCGGCAACCCACCATGACCGCCTCGGCCACGCCCTCCAACGCCTGAGACCACCGTTCTCCTGTAAGGGCGCTTCAGCCGGACGTTCGCATAACACCGTCTGATGACCTCATTAAAAAAGGCTGCACGCTCTGAAGCCATGCAGCCTTTTTTGCCTCTGGTGCCTACACACCCTGCCGCAGCAGGGTGAGAGCCTCATTTTTCGGCCGGAAGATCTTCTTCAAGCAGAACCATGTTGATGGCGTAAGAGACTTCACCTTCATCATCATCGCGATGAATGGTACCAATCACTTCACCATTTACAGCCAGCTCAACAGACATGCCAGCACGCGGGGGCTTGTTGACCGTAAGTCCGGCAGATCCCAGCAGACGGCGCAGGGCAGTTTGCAAACGGGCGATTTCAGAAGGAGAAGGTGTGCTGCCGCTCATGGGGACTCAATCCTTGGGGTGGGGTTTAGAGTTCAAAGTCAGATCATACACAGCTACGGCAGAAACCACCGTGCCGCCATGGTTGGGAGGTTACCCTGATCTCTGACGAATTGCGCCTGCTATAGAATAGCCTACCCTCCTGCCGCAACCTTTCCGTTTAAGCGCCTTCTCCGCGCCATTTTCCGGCGGCTATTCTTTCTCAAGTGTTTCATCGGGCCCTGAGCAGTTTTCCCGCCGTCAGCGCCCTCACGTTCAGGTAAGGAGACCGGTATCATGCGTCTTGCCCGTTTCTCGGCCCTCCTCCTGCTTCTCGCCGGAACAGCCGGGGCCTTCTCCCTTACCCTTCAGGATCGCCCTCTTCAGGCCGTCCCGCATCAGACACCCGATTCCTCCTCCACCCAGCTATTGCACATGATTGAAACGGATGGCGCGCGCCAGACTGCGGAGACCCTGAACAAAACGCACAAATGGTCTGAGGTCAGGCAGGCGGTCAGCAGCGGGCAGCCTGACAGTGCCCGCGTCATCCCGGCCCTCATGCCGCTGGCGGACCCTTCCACAGCGCGCTCCCTGCGCTTGGCCCTGCGTTACGCCCTGCCCGCGCATCCGGCTGCTGTACTGGCCTCAACCACACAGGCCAGAGACCCCAATTTCAGTACTCAGGCCGTCTGCTCGCCGGAGGGTATGCCGCGTAGCTGGCGCATGCGGGCCAGACAGGCCGTGATGGCTATGCATGACATTCACTTTTCCGTGCGCGCCGATACATGCCTGAAGGCCTTGGATGGCCCTATCACCCCATAGAAATTACTATCGGGCTTACGCATTCCTTTGTCCTTTTTTTGCCCCCTATCCGCAGAAGAGTGGGCTTTCCGGCCTGCATTCTCTGTCATGCTGGTATCGAAAAATTTCTTTAAATTTTATTTTTCACACGTAAACGCGAGATGACATTCTGCTCATATAGTCATACCTATGATGCAGATCAGAAAAAACCAAAGAGCATAGCCGGTGTTTTCACCTCACTATGCCACCCCATTCTAAGGTCATCGTGATGCACAGCGTTTTCTACCAGATTGAACGGGCTTTTCCGCCCGCCTTTCCTTCTTTTTCCCCGCTGTCTTTTTCTCGCGCTGTCCTTTTCCATGCATTTGCGCGACTTACGCCCCTCAGGCCCAGAAGCCTCCGGGCACACGTCTGACAGCCGCACAGGCTACCCAGACCGTACAGAGCCAGTTCCTTCAATAAACAAGCAAAAATACGGAACGGCTCTCTTTCCCAAACATGTCAGTTCAAAGTTACGAACCATGGAAAATATCGGCTACGCGATTCCAAAAAAGACTTTTTGGAGTGTGATGTCCTCTTCCCTCACGCCAGCGCCTCTCACATCTTTTGGCTTTCTTGCGGCCATGGCCTGCATTCCGGTTGCGGCACATGCAGCGCATGCGCCAGAAACGGCGCCTAACGCCGCCATCATGCAGCACCCCCATACCCCCACGTCTCATCCCGCCAGTAAAACAAGCACGCTGGCAGACCCCCATGGGACCACGCCAGAACATGAACACCCCGAGCCCATGAAAAAACCCGGCTTTTGGGACAACATGCTCCTGCCGCCGCTGACCAGCCGACCGGAAGCCTACGGCCAGCCGCAGTCTCTGGAACTCAAACCTCTGCCCTCCGCATTGCTGCATCAGGGGCCTTGGGGGGTATTCAATGCCAATACGGGCGCTGCGGCAGGGTTTGGCACCGTGGGCTATTATGCTGTCTCCCGCTGGGCAGAGGATTGGTCTTCGCTCCGGAACAAGCGGAACCGTATCGATGCGCTGGACCCGCTGAAATACATCCCGTTCAATGATAGCGGCTCCATCTATCTGAGCCTGAGCGGTAACTTCCGCCATCACGGGTTTTATGACCAGAAAGCAGGGTTTGGTACGCTGCGCACCAGCCCGGCCTATCGGTCCAACCTGCGCTGGAACGCCGGGGCAGACCTGCATCTGGGCGAGCATGTACGGCTATATGGTGAACTGATGAGCGCCCAGGCGGGCGGCATAAACTACTTTGGTTATGCCGGTGGCCGCTGGCGGAGCAAGCTGGATGCCCAGCAGGCGTTTGTTGAAGTGCGCGGCCACATGCTGGGGGCCACCATGGGCGCCATGGTGGGGCGCATGACCTTTCTGGATGCCCCACCATACGTGACGGCTGGCGCTGTATACCCCACGCTTCCCTACTCCTGGAACGGGCTGCGCGGTTATGCCTTCTGGAAGCGTTTCCGCTTTGACATCTTTGACCTCAGCCTCACGAACAACGCCCCGCCCGTTGCCTTTCATGATCAGGTGGGGTGGAGATCCCGGCTGTTTGGGGCGTACACATCCTACGCGCTGCCCAACTTCAAGTTCATGAACAGAAACAGCCAGGTTTTTGTCGATACATTTTATCTGGGCTATCTGCTGGCCAGCAACCCGATTGCCGCGCGCCAGGGCACCATTGCAGGGTCCACCCATCGCGATACCCCCGGCATGCGCTTGTGGGGCAATGCTGGCCCCATTGAATTCTCGCTGGGTGGCATGTGGCAGGGCGGCGAATTTCGTCCCGCCAACAACGGTCGCACCCGCCCGGTATCAGCCTACTCGTTCAACGCCACTGTCTCATGGCGCTTTGCCAACTGGTGGGGGCGGCCAGCCATCGGGATTCAGGCGGACGATATTTCCGGCGGGGACACCCGCAAAAGCCAGACCAGCAGTTGGGGCAACTTCCTCTCCCCGTATGTGCCTAGCGCGTACTATCTGGATCTCAGCACGTATATCGGCAACTCGAACCTGATTGATGTCGGCCCGATCGCCACAATCGCGACCAGCCGCAACACATCCTTGCTCATGAAAGTGCCCGTTATCTGGCGCAGCAGCGTTCATGACGCCATTTATTCCAACCCCACAGCACCTTACTCTTTCCGGCCAAGCGGCGCTTATACCGCCACCATGCCACAGGCCAGCTTCACATGGCGTGCCACCCGACACGTCACATTCAGTATAGACGGAGAATATGCCTTCGCCTCCAAATCCCTGATCAAGGCAGGGGCATCATCTGGTGCTTTTGTGCAAACCAATCTGGAACTGACATTCTGATCGTATCAGCCTGATACACACCAGACTTTCCGCTAACGGTGAGACCGGAAAACCGGAGAACCAACTCATCGGGTTTCCTCCGGTTCTCCTTGTCCGCAAAAGACCTGCTGGCTCTGCCTTGCAGGTCTTTTTTTGTGAAAGAAAACGTCCTCCCTCGTATCAAGGGTACGCGGGGTCTTACCTCAGTCTCTCCTCCAGCCAGTTGCCTTCGCGCTTCATTCAGGGGCAGACAAGCCCGCTCAGGCATCGTATCGAGAAGGTTATGAAAAACGGCCGACAGTCTGCCGCTCACTCATGCAGGAGCGGAGAGGCGGCTCCAGCCGTTCACTCCATAACGACCATACGAGGCCTTCGCGTATGACGCACTCTTCCCCCCTGAGAGAACTCACCCTGCGCGGGCTTATTCTCGGGGCCCTGATTACCGTCGTTTTTACGGCGTCAAACGTTTATCTGGGGCTACGCATAGGGCTTACCTTCGCCTCTTCCATCCCCGCAGCCGTTATTTCCATGGCTGTGCTGAAAGCATTGGGCAAAGGCACCATTCTTGAAAACAACATGGTGCAGAGTCAGGCCTCCGCCGCGGGCACCCTTTCCTGTGTGTTCGCCACTTTTCCCGGCCTGATCATGACCGGCATCTGGAGCAGTTTTCCATTCTGGCAGACCGCAGGGCTTTCACTGGCTGGTGGCATTGCGGGGGTCTTGTTTACCATCCCCCTACGCCGCGCGCTGGTAACGGAAAGCAGCCTCCCTTACCCGGAAGGTGTTGCCGCTGCGGAAATTTTACGGGCCGGAGCAGAAGACGGAAACAGCCGGAGCCTGGGCGCGCTGATCAGCGGCAGTGTGGTCGCAGCCCTGTTTACATTTGCCAGTAACGGTTTGCGGGTGCTGGCCGATACGGTCACCGTCACCACCAGCGCAGGTGCTGCAGTGTTTCAGGCCAGCGGGGGCCTTTCCCTCGCGCTGGTCGGGGCCGGATATCTGGTTGGGCTGGCGGGAGGGCTGGCCATGCTGCTTGGGTGCATACTGGCCTGGGGGCTTGGCGTGCCATGGCTGACAGCCTACATGCCCAACCCGGACCATCTGAGCGCGGCTGCCTTCGCGCAATCCATGTGGCTGCATAAGGTGCGCTTCATCGGGGCGGGTGCCATCGCCATGGCCTCTGTCTGGACGCTTGTGGAACTGATGGGGCCTGTGGCGCGCGGTTTGCGCTCCATGATTATGGCCAGCCGCGACCCACTGACCACCGATCGGGACCGGGATCTCTCTCCGCGCATGCTGGGGCTACTGCTGTTGATAACCGTGCTGTTGCTGGGCGGGTTTTTTGCAGCATTTCTGGCTCCAGTTGCTCATGGTATTTGGCCTGCCGTGATTGCTGCCGTGGCGTTCTCTGTGGTGTTCGGGTTCATCATGGCCGCTGCATGCGGCTACATGGCTGGGATTGTGGGGTCATCCTCATCCCCCATTTCCGGCATTGTCATTATTGCCGCTGTTCTTTCTGCCCTGATGATTATGGGGCTGGAAACCTTAGGGTTGATGCCTGCGGAACTGATGGCCAACAACCAGAAGCTGGCCATTGGTTTCACCATCCTGCTGCTCTCCGCCATTACCGCTATTGCCGCCATTTCCAATGATAATCTTCAGGATCTGAAAACCGGTCAGCTTGTGGGCGCATCGCCCTGGAAACAGCAGGTCGCGTTGATTGCAGGATGTGTTGTGGGGGCGGCCGTCATTCCACCCGTACTCAATATTCTCTATCAGGCTTATGGGTTTGCAGGTGCCATGCCCCGGCCCGGCATGGACCCCAGCCATGCCCTTTCCGCCCCGCAACCGGCATTGATCTCCCTGATTGCCAAAGGCATTTTCACCCAGTCTCTGGACTGGAGCATGCTCTCCGTGGGCATCGGGCTGGGCATAGGTCTGGTTATTCTTGATCTGTTGCTGCGCCGCCGCAAACTTTCCCTGCCGCCATTGGGTGTGGCTGTAGGGATTTATCTGCCGCCTTCTGTCAGCGTCACGCTGGCTGTGGGCGCGATCATGGGCTGGCTCCTGAAACGACGCATAGCGAAAAGCCACGCACAAACTGTGTCTTCTTCCGGCACGCAGACAGAACCTGCGGCTGAACATGACACCAGCGTTGGCACCATGTTGGCCTCCGGCTTTATTGTGGGCGAAAGCCTGACCGGGGTCGCACTCGCCATCTTTTCTGGCGCGTTGGGGAAAGACGATGCTCTCTCCATCGCCTCATGGTTGCCCGCCTCTGCCACAACCTTGATGGGCTTTCTTGTTTTTTGCGGAATTTGTTTCTGGTTCTCCCGCATGGTTCTGAAGACCGAACCATCAAGCTGAGTCAGCCGCTTATTCTCTTATAGTCCCTGTGGTGTGGTGCAAAACTATACCACAGGGAAGTTGCTCCTCTCGCCATTTGCCATACCGTCATCCAGCCGACAAAGGACGTTGGCAAAAAGCTCCTCCTCATCTTCCTTCTCACTCAACACCATTCATAGGTGTGATGAGCATTGGTATGGAACAATGGTTTTCAGAACCGTCCTTTACCAGACTGTTCAAACAGCCTCTTCATACGCCAGCCAAAGAAATATCGTGCCACGCCTCAATCTGAAAAGCGCATTTGAAATGTAAGGGCCAAGAAGAGAGACTAAGAACAATCTTGTCCAAGCCTTGCTCTTCCCCAACATACCACACACAAAAAAGCGCCAGACACAAACATCTGGCGCTTTTCCATAATCAAACCTGAAGAGAAAATCATCAGGTTTGATAGAAGTCTTTAGTAATTGGCGGAAAGCTGGAACAGAAATGCGCGCCCGATAGAAGGGGTAACGCGATTGCTGAACAGGTTGCCGTAGTTCAGGCGATTGGCAAGGTTGTAGCCATTCATAGCCACTCGCCAATGAGAACCGAATTCGTGAGAAACCACGGCATCAAATTCCACATTCGCCGGAACACGTGCCGTATTGGCCGGATCAAGGAACACACCTTCACGCCATGTCACACCTCCACCAAGGGTCAGGTTATACGGTGTTTTGGGCGCAATTTCGTAAGTGCTCCATACAGTCGCCTGATTCCGCGGAACATACTGAATCTGCTTACCAATATCGGCCAGCGTTCCCCCTGTGGTCTTGCTGTCATACCGCGCATAGGTGGCAATCATGTTCCAGTTTTTCAGGATCTGCCCCGACACACTCAGTTCCAGGCCCTGGTTCCGCTGAGTATCACCAGAATCCGTCACCTCTCCGCTGCTGGGGTCAGTCAGCATGGAGTTCCCTTTTTCCAGACGGAAAACAGATGCTGTAAAGCCAATCCGGTCATGAAAAGCTGAATACTTGGCCCCAATTTCGTAAAGTCTGCTGCGTTCGGGTTTGAACTTGGAGTTTTTGGGAGACAAAGGTTCGGAGCTGTTGGTCACATACAACCCAAGCGGCGTCGTGGACTCAGCCCAGTTGAAATACACCATTGTATGATCATTCGGTGTGTACATCAGGCTGACATTGGGGTTGAACGTATCCTGCTTCTGGCCCAGATGCGTGTCAGGTGTGCTCGCAACACCGCCAGTGGCGTTATAATTGCTGCTCCAGTGATCCCACCGGAAACCTGCCTTGATAGAGAACCACGGCGCCAGCCATGCCTGTTCCGAGAAGAACGCCCCCACATCTGTTGCTGCACTTGTCTTCCATTCCTTGCGGCCTACACCGTTTGGAATATTCACAAGATTTCCGGGGTTGAGTGATCCCACACCCACATCCAGACCCGGAATATAAGCCACAGGATTCAGCAGGTTCGCCCAGCGGCGGATAGCCGGATTATTATAGGCGTAATTCTGGCGGCGATCATAAATATGCTCAATATCAAAACCACCAATCATCTGGTGCTTGATACTGCCCGTGTTAAAATTGGCAACTGCTGAGGCCACATTCTGCACGGACCAGTCATTCTGCTGGTACGGGTTCGGACCACCTACCCCACCAATACGAGAGACCACTGCATTTTGTGGGTTGGATGAAAACAGTGCCGATGTACACGTTGCATCACAGGATTCCTGCGAAGCAGAGAAGTAACGGCTGTAAAGACCGCCGCGCGTATCATTATACACCGTAACGTATTTGTTGAGCTCCCAATGCAGGCGGCCAGTCAACATATCAACGTTGGAGGCGTCCTGATCAAATGTGGTGCCATACCAGTTGGTACGGCGCACGCCGTATTCCGTAACCGGCTTGCCATAACTGGCACCCGGTTTTTTCACAACCGGCACACCATAATCAGGAATACGGTTATCGGTCTGGTGCAAATACTCGATGGTATAATTAACCTTTTTACCCAGCCCAAAAATGATGGACGGCGCAATACCCCAACGGTGGGAGTACACAGCATCACGCCCCACCATATTGCTTTCATTGCCCATGCCTGTGATGCGGAACGCAATGCTGTCTGTAATCTTGTGATTAAAATCCAGCGTGCCACGGTAATAGGCCCCGCTCCCGCCGGAGAAGCTGGCATTAACATGGTTCGCAGCAGTAGGGGTTTTGGTTGTAATATTGATCGCCCCCCCTGTGGTGCCATTACCAAACACCTGTGAAGACGGCCCTTTGATGACCGTCACATGGTCATAATCAAAGCTGTCACGGGTATAAACACCAAAGTCACGCAAGCCATTTTCATAAATATCATTCTGCGCTGCAAAACCACGGATAAGGAACTGGTCCCCCGCCATGCCGCCCTCGCCTTCGCCAACGGAAGCGGTAATCCCCGGCACATTTTTCAGCGCTTCATCAAGAGATTTCACGTTCTGCTGCTGCATGAGGATCTGCGGCACAACATCAATGGTCTGCGGCGTGTGCAAAACGTCCTGCGGCATACGGCTCAAGCCGATAGGGGTGCGCAACGTGTTCATGGGAGACGCCGTTACTGTCCATTCTTCAGCTTCAGTGCCGTCCTGCCCTGCAATCAGGGTCGGACCATTCCCCTTTGCGTTGGCAAGCGTGGCTTTTGTACCCTGTGCGGCAGCAGGAGGCGTTGCGGCAACCGGCGCGGCTTTTACGCTGGCATCAGCATGCTGATGGTCCCTTTTGTGATGCCGGTGGCCGTGGGTTTTTGCATCTGTAAGGGAGTGATCCGCTGTTGCTGCACACGCCTGATCTTCAGCCACACCAAACGCCGCAGTACATCCCAAAGTCAAACTCACCGCCAACGGCGCGGGCCGAAGACGCCGACGAACACTATATACACGCATGAACCGCACTACCTGCTTTAGGAAAATAGAATAGTGCTGTTATCCATAAATGATAATTATTCGCAAGTTCATTTAGGGAATACCAGAAACTGATTCCTATTCTCATTCTCATAAAAAATTTTTTACTTTGTCAGAAAACCTTTTTATTTCCTCAATTTCTCGGGATATCTGGTATCAAATCCGTTACAAAGCATATCTAACCGTCAAATACTGCATAGCTCCCTCAAAACGCTTTCCAGAAGAGCATTACTCCGCTTTTGAAATGAAGAAGAACTGACCTTTCCTATGCGCAACGCATGAGATCTCACCTGTCTCAGATCTATTTGGTAAGACAGCGATTGGAGGCAAGACATGAAATTTTTGACCTGAACAGACCGATATGTAAGCCGCTGTGCGGAGCCCTTAAAACGAAAAATCGATGCATTTTACGCCAAAGAAGACCCGTTATGCCTATACCGAGGCGTTTCAACCAGGCTCCTGCACATACGCCCTGTCCGCAAAGCCCAATCCTCATTCCTGTGTCCGCCGCTCCATGCCTTCCAAGCGGCGCTCTATCTCAGATTAATCAGGAGGCCCTCTTTCCTCCCTTTTCTGTTCAGGGCGGCCGCCGCGGTGTGTTTTGCCCCGTCTCTCCGTAAGGTGACAAAGGGGCAACCTGTTAGCCTCTCGCCTTTCGGGCCAGGATGCGCGAAAACCAAGACAAAGACCTATCCGTGCATAGCCAGTATCAAGAGAAACAAGGACCAGAAAAAACCGTGCTGCTGAATGTGATTGAACGAGGCCCCGAAAACCCGACAGAAGCCCCCCATCTGCCGCCGATTGCACTATTGCATGGCATGTTCGGGCGCGCGCGGAATCTGGGCTTTGTGCAACGGCGGTTGGCCACCACACGCCGCACACTGGCGCTTGACCTCCGCAACCACGGAGAAAGCCCTCATGGGCCAGTCACCTATCAGGCCATGGCGGATGATGTGCTGGAAACATTGCAGCATCACAATGCTTTACCCGCCATGATACTGGGGCATTCCATGGGCGGCAAAACAGCCATGATGCTGGCCCTGACACACCCCACGCAGGTTCACAGTCTGGTGGTGGTTGATATCGCCCCCGCGCAGGGTGGTTTTACCCGCATGGATATTCCGACCGGGCTGGAAAATCTGGAATTCCCCCCCACGCTGGACCTCGCCGGGGCAAACGCACTGCTGCGTCCCCTTATCCCGAATGAGTCTGTCCGGCAGTTGATGATCCAGAACATGCGGCTGGGAGATCACCCTGGCTGGCAGATCGGTCTGCACGACATCATGGCCGGATTACCCGCCATCATGGGGTGGCCAGATCTGCCGGAAAACTGCGTTTATAACGGTCCGACACTCTTTATCCGGGGGGAAATCTCTCCCTATATCCAGCCCCGCAACTATCCCATCATGCGCAAGCTTTTTCCGCACCATACGCTGGAAACCATAAGTGGCGCGGGGCACTGGGTCCATGCCGACGCACCAAGACGGTTTGCTGAACTGGTGGAAGAGTTCTCAAAACTCTAAAGGGCGAATTTCTCCTTTACAGCCCTAAGCCTTCTACCGTGCGACCAGCCATATCCAGGGCGACCGCTTCTGCAATGCGGATACCGTCTATTCCGGCGGAAAGGATACCACCGGCATATCCGGCGCCCTCCCCTGCTGGGTAGAGGCCCGGTGTGCCTATGGATTGCCCATCCTGCCCGCGAGGCAGGCGCACGGGAGAGGACGTACGGGTCTCGACACCTGTCATAACCGCGTCTTCCATAGCAAACCCGCGCAGCTTCCGATCAAAACGCGGCAACGCCTCCCGCAGGGCTTCCACTGCAAAATCAGGCAGGCAGGTTGAAAGATCCGTCGGCGTTACGCCGGGTTTGTAGGATGGCACAACATTCCCCAATGTGGTGGAGGGTCGTCCGGCCAGAAAATCCCCCACACGCTGGGCGGGAGCATTGTAATTGCAGCCGCCAGCCACAAAGGCCTGTCGCTCCCAATGGCGCTGGAAATCAATGCCAGCCAGCGGATCATCCGGATAATCCTCACCGGGGCGCAGATCCACCACCATGCCGGAATTGGCGTTTCGTTCCGCACGGGAATACTGGCTCATCCCGTTGGTGACCACCTGCCCGATTTCGGACGTAGCGGCCACAACCGTGCCACCAGGACACATACAGAAAGAATACACCCCGCGTCCGTTACTGGCATGATGCACCAGCCTATATTCTGCGGCCCCCAGAAGCTTGTTGCCTGCACTCGGCCCGAACTGGGCGGTATCAATGACCGATTGCGGATGTTCAATCCGCACCCCAATGGAAAACGGCTTGGCCTGCATCTCCACACCTGCGTTTCGCAGCATGGCAAACGTATCACGGGCACTGTGGCCCACGGCCATGACCACGTGATCCGCCTCTATCACGTCACCAGCAGCCGTGCTCACGCCTTTTATCCGGCGTGTTCCATCCTCCAGAACCAGTCCGTCCACACGGGTGCCAAAGCGATACTCCCCTCCGGCGGCCTCAATCTCTGCGCGGATATGCTCGACCATGGAAACCAGCCGAAACGTGCCAATATGCGGGTGCGCCAGATAGAGAATTTCCTCCGGTGCACCGGCTTTTACAAACTCTTCCAGCACGCGGCGGCCCAGAAAGCGTGGGTCCCGCACCTGACTGTACAGCTTGCCGTCCGAGAACGTTCCTGCCCCGCCTTCTCCAAACTGCACGTTGCTTTCCGGTGTCAGCTCCCCGCGCCGCCACAGGGCAAACGTATCCACGGTGCGTTCGCGCACCACCTTGCCACGCTCCAGCAGCAAAGGCCGCAACCCCATGCGCGCCAGCATCAGCGCGGCCATGAACCCGCAGGGGCCAGCGCCTATCACGATTGGCCGCTTATATCCCGCCTTGCCCGCCAGTTCGGCGCCCTGCTCCACCGCCACCGGCTGCCGCCAGGACATATCCGGCGCTATGGTCACATGGGGGTTGGTCGGGTGGGCCGCCTGAAAACGTGCCAGAACGGCAGCTTCGTTCTTCACCACGCAGTCAACGGTGTACACAAGCTTGATGGCGCTCCGCCGCCGCGCATCATGCCCGCGCCGAAACACACTGACACTTTCCAGCTCATCCGGAGCCAGCGCAAGGCGCTCGCGGACCGCGTCCTCCAGCGCCTGTGGAGGATGATCAAGTGGAAGCCGCAGTTCGGTCAGTCGAAGCATGGCGTGACCTTCATCAGATGTGATAGGACAAAACTCAGAATAAGGGAGCCCGGGCTTCCTATGCCGGACAGCGTCTGAACGCAACGGCATGGTGGCACTCCAGCCCGCAAGGATGCAGCGTTTCATGGCCGACACCACTCCACAGAACCCGCACAACACGGACAGAACCGCCCCCGCCGCAACCCCTGTTCCTGAGGATTCTGGCCACACCACGCCCCACACAGATCACGCAGGGTGCCACCACTTAACGGAACAGACCGCTGACGGGCCTCAGGACTCCTTAGGGGCGCCAACCGGCACTGAAACGCCAGCCCACGCACACACTGGCCAGCAGGATGAGTCTGATCATCTGGACCACGGGCATGAGGCCTGCGCGCACGATCACGCCGAACCAGAACAGCCCCATGGCTCGGCAGATCTCCATACCCATGATCATCCGCATGACGCGCATGCTACCGGGAGCGGTCATGATGATGATCACCATCATGATCATGCTGGCCACGACCATCACCACGGATTTGGCCATCATCATGTTCATGCGCCTGCTTCCTTTGGCACAGCTTTTGCCATCGGCATCACGCTCAATCTGGTCTATCTGGCAGCCGAAGCTCTGTGGGGCATATTCTCTCACTCTCTGGCGCTGCTGGCCGATGCTGGGCATAATTTGTCCGATGTGCTGGCACTGGCCGCGGCATGGCTGGCGGAAAAACTGTCCCAACGGTCCCCGTCCGCCCGCTTCACATACGGGCTTCGGCGTTCTTCCATTCTGGCAGCACTTTCAAACGCCGTGATCCTGCTGGTTGTGACGGGAGGGGTAGCGTGGGAATCCGTTGGTCGCCTGCTGGAACCCGGCCCTGTGGCGGGCAAGACCGTCATGATCGTGGCGGCTGTTGGCATTCTGGTGAATGGCGGCACCGCCATGTTGTTCGCCTCCGGCCAGAAAGATGATCTGAACATTCGCGGCGCTTTTCTGCATATGATGGCCGATGCCGTCACCTCTCTGGCGGTGGTGATTGCTGGCGGTCTGGTTCTGCTGACCGGCCTGAACTGGATAGACCCTGCCGTCAGTCTGGCCATATCCGCGCTGGTGGTGCTGACTACCTGGGGCCTGCTCCGCGATTCCGTGGATATGGCGCTTGATGCCGTGCCCCGCTCTATCGACCATGCTGCGGTAGAGGACTTCTTGCGGACTGTTCCTGGTGTTGCCGATCTTCATGACCTGCATATCTGGCCCATCAGCACCACCGAAACCGCGCTTACGGTTCATCTGGTGCTGGTTTCTACGCCTCTTCCCACCACCTCCGCTCAAACGGTCCTGTTGCAGGATGTGGTCGAGGGGCTACGCTCCCGTTTCAGCATTGCGCATCCAACCGTGCAGATCGAGGAAGCCTGCTACGCTCCTTCCTGCCATCTGATAGACCCGCATACTGTCTGAATGCCTTGTTCCGCCCTACCGGCTCCCGTTTTCGTTTCGCATAAAAGGTTCCGCCTGTTTTGACCTTGCGTCTCCCTCTTCCTGAAAGCAACAAAGGCATTGCAGCGTGCAGCCTTGTTATCAGTCTTGTCGCGCTGGGGCTGAAATACGCCGCATGGGCCGTTAGCGGCAGCGTGGCGCTGTATTCCGATGCCGTGGAAACCATCATCAACGTGGTCGCAGCGGTCGGGGGACTGTGGGCTCTGGCTGTGTCTGAACGTCCGGCTGACCACAATCATACCTATGGCCATTACAAGGCCGAATATCTTTCCGCCGTGGCGGAAGGTACTCTGGTTCTGGTGACAGCGTTCATTATCGGGCGGGAAGCTGTGGAGGGGTGGTTACACCCTCATCCCGCACTGGCCCCTTATGCTGGTGTAGCACTGAACGGCATTGCCACCTTGGTCAATCTGGGCTGGGGCCTGACCATGCTTCAGGCAGGGCGCGCACGCCGCTCCCCTGCTCTGGTGGCAGGCGGCCAACATGTGCTTTCTGATGTGTGGACAGGCGTTGGGTTGGTGGTCGGTATTTTGCTAATTCCGCTGACAGGCTGGGTACGGCTGGATGCCGTGCTGGCAGGGCTGATTGCCCTGAACGTGCTCCGCGTAGGCTGGAACGTGATGAAAGACTCCATTGCAGGGCTAATGGATCAGGCTCCAGACCCTGAGACACTCGATCAAATCCGTGAGGTCATTGCCGATAACGGGCGCGGAGCCATAGAGGCGCATGATATCCGCACCCGTGTGGTCGGAGCCATGACCTTCCTTGATTTCCACCTGGTCGTGCCGGGCAGCATGAGCGTGCATGATGCGCACGAAATCTGTGACCGGATTGAAAACGCCCTGCGTGGCAAGATGGGCAATACCTTGGTGCATATTCATGTAGAGCCAGACAACAAGGCAAAACATGAAGGGATTGTGTTCTGGCCCCGGCCCGAAACACCCTCCAGTAACAAAGCTTAAGTTGCGATTGAGAACAGTCTCTCCCAACGGACTGACTGCTCGTCTAGCGTCTATATGAGGCTGATATGCGCCCCTATGGCCTCGCAGGGTCTGTCAGGTCCATCTGGACGGTTCGAAAAACCCGTCCTTTTCGGTCACTTCAGAATCATAACCGATTGATGTTGCTCCTGACAGAAAAGTCCGGACAGGAAGCCTTCACCCCCTCCTGTTGTTCAGCCGCAACAACTCTTCCCCATCTGACTTTTTCAAACGCCTCTTGAGCGCCGTTTTCTGCGATGGTTAGCGAAATTCCCCTCTCTGACCGCATGTCACGGCGGGCACCATGCATTTCCCTCATGAACAACCATTATAAAGAAAGACTTTGCTTTCTTCACAAAAGGAGCGTGTTACAAGGCTTCTAATATTTTCTCGGACTTTCAGGATAGTCTCATGCCCGCCAGCGTGACAGTCACCACTGCTCATCTTCGCCATATCCGTGAGCAGACCAAAGCCGGCACCGTCAACTGGCGGCGCAAGCTCATCTACTGGTCCGGTGGCGTCATGGTGGGGATTGTGGCCGTGGCCTTCGCCGCGCTGGCGGACAAGGCGGCTGATCTACGCAACCACATTATCGCCCTCAGCCCGTGGCTGATGCTGATTGTCACCCCAGGAGGGCTCGCGCTCTCCACGTGGCTGACGCGCAAATGGTTCAGAGGCGCGCAGGGAAGCGGTATTCCTCAAGCCATTGCCTGCATGCATCTGCACGATTTCCGTGTGGTTGACCGCGTTCTTTCTCTTAAAATCGCAATCGCCAAAATTTTTCTGACCACTCTTGGGCTTCTCTCCGGCGCATCCATCGGGCGAGAAGGCCCCTCCGTGCAGGTCGGCGCTGCCATCATGCATACGGTTGGCCGGTTTATTGGTGTTAATGACCCTACACGCCAGCATGCGCTCATCAAGGCTGGCGGGGCAGCGGGGGTTGCCGCCGCATTCAACACACCATTGGCCGGAATTGTATTCGGTATTGAAGAACTGGCCCATTCCTATGAACAACGCACCAGTGGCACCATGCTCACCTGCGTGGTTCTGGCCGGTGTGACAGCCATCGCGCTGGTGGGAAATTATACTTATTTCGGCCACACAGATTCCGTGGTGCCAGTTGGCATCAGTTGGCTTGCGGTTCTGGCATGCGGGATCATGGGTGGCGTAAGCGGCGGCATGTTCTCCGCCCTGCTCATCCGCATCTCACGCGGCATTCCAGGCAAATTCGGAAAATTCGTTGCCACCCGGCCCATCACCTTTGCCGCCCTGTGTGGTCTGGTGCTTGCCATTATCGGTCTTCTCTCCGGTGGCATGACTTACGGAACAGGCTACCTTCAGGCCCGTGATATCATTATGGGGGACGAGCACTACCCGGCCTCCTATTTTGTGCTGAAATGCCTTGCCACCATTGTTTCCTATTGCTCTGGCATTCCGGGCGGTCTTTTTGCCCCCTCTCTCTCCGTGGGCGCGGGCATGGGCGGCTGGATTGCACAGTTCCTGCCCCACACCACCCCGGGCGCTGTTGTGCTACTGGGAACGGCGGCCTACTTCGCGGCCGTCACCCAATCTCCCCTAACGGCAACCGTTATTGTGATGGAAATGTGTGACAACCAGCAGGTCACTCTCGCTCTGCTGGCCAGCGCGTTTCTGGCGTTTGGTGTCTCCCGCGCCATTTGCAGCCACGCCCTTTACGGCGCATTGGCGGTCAAGTTCCTGCGGTCTGCCAACCCACGCCCTGGCATGTCCACCCGTCCCGCCACAGCCACGGATACCGCGCGCTGATTTCAGCTTCTGGAACGGAACAAACGTCTACAAACAAAAAGGGAGCGCTGCATTAACAGCGCTCCCTTTTTGTTTTAGCGTGAAACGGTTACCAGATTTTACAGGCTGGCAACTTTCTGTTCCGTCTGCTCGCCTTCCAGCACGTAGGGACCAGCGGCAATAATCTGCACACTCAGCATGGCCAGCGCACCCGGCGTACGCTCAACCAGCGGAATTTCAGCATACCCTGCTGTCCAGCGCATGCTGTGGCCAGCGTCCACATCATGCCAACCCTGCAAGTTTGCATCCTGCATGATGTTTTCCAGATTGCGGGCAGCACCGACGCCTTCCTGCAGGCTCATGTTGCTCACCAGAACACCCAACTGACGCCGGTCATCCACAAACGGGCCAATTGTGTCTGCCGGACGGCTGGTACGAGACACCAACCAGACGCGATCAATACCCGGCGGCAGCATGAAGAACACCTTACCGTTCTGTTCACGAGCCTTGCGAATAATCGCGCCGCTTTCTGTCACCAGATGCACGTCAGCATCATTGGTCACAACGCGTGTGGGGGTAACAGCTTCAATTCCGGCATGCTTTGCGCGAGCTTCAATCTTGCGGAAAATCGGTTCCACAACAGCCTGTGCCACAACCAACGGCGCAGCAGCATCTTCCGCCCATGTACGAACGGTCTTGTGAGAGCCAGCGTTGAGGCTGACAACAGTGCCTTCCTGCCGGAAAGAACCCCGGTTGCCGGTATCCAGATAGCTTTCCGTCATCACACCATCCGCCACAATAACGGAATGCTGCTCGGTTTCGATGTGATAGTAATCGTAAGATGTAATGGAGTGATCATAGAAAATGGATGCACCATTCACCAGCATGCGCACAGGCGTAAACAGACCATTGAAGAACAGGCAATGTTCTGGTGTTACCAGCATGTCCTTGTAGGGGACACCTTCCGCCAGCGCGTCTTTCAGAATACGCACCGGATACCCGGCTTCATCGTCCGGCAGACCAGCCTTGACCGCAACACGCGTCTTGCCAGCCCATACCACTTTCCGAACCTGCTGCTGCCCGTCCACGTAAGCAACAACACTGTCTCCCACCTGAATATCCTGAACAGCAACATCCCCTTCAGGAGTGCGGATCATGGAGTCAGAGAGGAAGCAGGTGATAACGCCGCCATTGCCATCAGACTGAGTAAAACTCTTACCGTAGGTACCAGAGAGCCAGTTATACGTTCCTGTATTCCTTAGATCAAAGGGGTCTCCAGACAAAGTAATCGTCCGTCCAGCCCCTATAACTCCTAAAATACTAATACCATCTCCAATTGTCGTTGTATTCGTTGTCGGATTATAGGAAGCAGGAATTGAACTGCTGCTTGGAAAATCCATTACAAAATTATCGGGGATGGTTGTGGTTGTGTTCCCATTCGCATCAACAAATGATACGGGTAGGTTCAACACATTAGCAGACAAACCGGTAGGCTCAACTTTAATTTCGCCACCCGCGGGACCGACCGTGACACTATTGAGGACTTTTGCCCCAATAACACTGCCTTGCAAATCCAGTATCCCGCCATTGACAGTGAGAGAAGCTACTGCCCCTGCATCCAGAAGTCCTCCGCCCACTTTGGCTGTTGCACCATTCTGTACGGTAATTGAGGAAAGCACACTAACCCCTGCCAATCCGCTCGAAAGGTCGACAACAACATTATCGCCTGCTGGAGTATCAGCATTTTTGGTTACAACAATTGCACTCAGTGCCGAAACACCAGCCAATGCTGACAGATCAGCACTACTGTAAACAGTAGCAACCCCTGCATTAATTTTAACAAGAGCAGCAGTCATGTATTAACCTTTCATTAATAAATAGAAGATCTCCTCCCTGAGTTACATAATTCCAAATAATTAATTTAAAGTTACTGAAATCCCTAATATTGCGATTCGCTTTGATTTTTTCTAACGCGTTTTTTCTTTACTTCTTCTGCGCCTCGGCAAAACGCAGGTGACACAGCAAACAGGCCGCCTTCCTCCGCCCTGTCACGCAGCTTTCTTCCCTACTCTGGTGTGATACGGCACCGCGCCCTATATGAGAGGCACCTGTTTCTGTTAACGGAGGCCCTGTTATTCATGTCTGATGCGCCCCTTCCTTCTGATACTCAGGACGCACTTGTTCCTGTTACCGTGCTCACGGGTTTTCTGGGTGCGGGCAAAACCACCCTGCTCAACCATATTCTGACCGCTGAACACGGCCGCAAATATGCTGTTGTGATTAACGAATACGGTGAACTCGGTGTGGATAATGACCTTGTGGTCGATGCCGATGAAGAAGTGTTCGAGATGAACAATGGCTGCATCTGCTGCACCGTGCGCGGAGACCTGATCCGTATTCTGGGTGGTTTGATGAAGCGCCGTGGCAAGTTTGACGGCATTATTATTGAAACCACGGGCCTGGCAGACCCCGCCCCCGTGGCCCAGACCTTCTTTGCGGATGAAGACGTACGCGCCAAAACACGGCTGGATGCTGTGGTGACGGTGGTGGATGCCCTGAATATCCTGCAAACCCTGAAGGAAAGCCCGGAAGCGCATCAGCAGATTGCATTTGCCGATGTCATGATTCTGAACAAGACAGATCTGGTAGATGATGCACAGTTGAAACAGGTGGAAGACACCCTGCGCAGCATCAATGCCATTGCCCCCATCCACCGTGCCCAGAAAGGTAATGTGAAGCTGACGGACGTTATGGACCGCGGTGGCTTTGATCTTCAGCGCGTTCTGGAACACATGCCGGACTTTCTGGAAAACCCGGAACACCACCATGAAGAGGATCTGAGCAGCGTTTCCCTGACCGTGAAGACCCCGCTGGATGCAGGCAAATTCCAGATGTGGATTGGCGCACTGCTTCAGGAAAAAGGTGCGGACATTCTGCGCACCAAGGGGATTCTGAATTTTGAGGGCCAGCCTGACCGCTTTGCCTTTCAGGCCGTGCACATGATGGCGGATGGCAATAACATCGGCCCATGGAAAGAAGGTGAACCCCGCGAATCCCGTCTGGTGTTCATTGGCCGCAACCTCAACCGGCCCCAGCTCCGCCGTGGGCTTGAAAGCTGTGCCGTAGCATGAGCGAGACCCTGACCCTGCGTGGCCTGATTGAAAAACGGGGCGCATCCCGCGTGGTGGAAGGCCATATCACGTCTTGCGCTGCCTCCCGCGATCATCAACGCTTCGCCTTCACCACAGGCGAAGGGGATGTGATTATCGCCCATCGGAGCGATCTGACCGATGCGGCAAGCTGGAATACCTATGCGGTGCATGATGGCCCTGCCCTCTCCGTAGCACCCGACACCGACCCGCATGGTTTTTTAACGGGCGGTGATGATGGGCGCCTGTGCCGTCTGGACATGCACGGGGAGATTGAGGAACTGGGCAAAAGCCGCCGGTGGGTGGAGCATGTGCTCAGTTATGTGGACGGCAAAGCGTCCTACATTGCTGCCGCCATGGGCAAGCAGGTTGAACTGCGGGACGCTACCGGACGCACCGTGTTAAAAACGTTCGAGCATTCTTCCTCCGTGTCTGGCATCACGTTTGACGCCAAAGGCAAGCGGCTTGCGGCCTCACACTATAACGGCGCTTCGCTGTGGTACACGCAGTCCAAGAGCAACAACCCGCGCCTGCTGGAATGGAAAGGCAGCCATATTGGTATTGCCATGCACCCGCAGGGCGAAGCGTTGGTGACTGCCATGCAGGATAATGATCTGCACGGCTGGCGGCTGTCTGATGGCCACAACATCCGCATGAGCGGCTACCCCACCAAAGTCCGCTCACTCTCTTTTTCGGCCAACGGTAAGTGGTTGGCCACCAGTGGGGCGGATGTAGTGGTCATGTGGCCGTTCTTTGGCGGCGGCCCCATGGGCAAACCGCCAATGGAGCTACCCGGTGCCGGTGGCGCGCTGTGCACCCGTGTGGCGTTTCACCCGGAGCAGGAAGTTGTTGCAGCAGGATTTGCCGATGGTACGGTGCTTATGATTGAACCTGCCACGGAACGAGTGCTACCAGTCTCCTTGGGCGGTAATGGTCCCATAAGTGCTCTGGCCTATAGCGCAGATGGCTGCATGCTGGGTTTTGGCACGGAAGAAGGACTGATCGGTCTGGTCGATCTGGCCGCTGCCTGACGCAGGTCTGCCAGACCGTGTGCGTCTGGCAGACAACATTTGCGTGACCTCAAGAAGCAGTGCGTTGCGTCTATCCGCTTCTCGCCAAATAGGTGAGAAGCAATGGAGGGTTAATTTGGTATGAGTGATCAGTTTCGGTTGGTGATTGTGGGTGGCGGTATTGCCGGGCTCGCTCTGGCCACGCGCCTGGGCAACAGCCTTGGCCGTGCGGGCAAGCTGGATATTACCCTGGTGGACAAAGGCTTTGCCCATGTCTGGAAACCCATGCTCCATTGCTTTGCCGCTGGCACAGCCCGGAACGAGAATGATCGCATTACCTTCATCTCCCATGCGGCGGGGCATGGCTTCCGCTTCTGCTATGGCGAAATTGCCGGGCTGGACCGTACCAACCGCCGCATCACGCTCGCGCCGCTGGTAGAGCAGGATGATGAAGACGTTATTCTGGAAGAACGGTATCTGGATTATGATGCCCTGATCTTTGCCATCGGCAGTCGCGCCAATGATTTTGGCACCCCCGGCGTGGAACAACACTGCATCTTTCTGGATAACGTGGTTGAAGCGAACAACTTCAATGAACGCTTCCGCCATGCGCTGCTCCAGTCCTACGGGCGCGGCACACCGCTTGATATTGCCATTGTGGGCGGCGGCGCGACCGGCGTGCAGTTGGCGGCGGAACTTCACAAGGCGCTGGAGATGGGCTCCCTCTACAACTTCACGCCTCAGACGCCAGAAATGCGTGTCACGCTGCTGGAAGCCGGGCCGCGCATCCTGCCTTCCTTCCCGGAAGATGTATCGGAAGGCGCCCGTAAACAGCTTGAAGCGCTGAAAATTTCCGTCCGCACAGGTGCCATGGTCTCCGGTGTGGATGAGAAAGGCTTTATCCTCAAGGATGGCTCACGCGTGGATGCCCAGTTCCGTGTCTGGGCCGCCGGGGTGAAAGCACCGGATGTCACCCGCGTTCTGGATGGTCTGGACTGCGCCCGTGGCGGGCAGCTTGTGGTCAAACCCAATCTCCAGACCACACAGGATGATCGAATTTTTGCTGTCGGGGACTGCTCCTTCATTACTGAAAATCCGTTCCCTCCCACGGCACAGGTTGCACGGCAGGAAGCGCATCATCTGGCAAAATATCTGCCAGACTGGATTTTGCACCAGAAGCCGGTGCCGCCCTTCAAATTCCATAACAAGGGCGCCATTGTCGCCTTGGGCAGCTACAACGGCTGGGGCGCTTTTGCTGATGGCAAAACGTTTGGCGGCGGTGCCCTACGCGGCCTGAGCGCACGCCTGGGGCATACAGCGCTCTACCGCCAGCATCAGATTGAACTATACGGTGTGACACGCGGCCTGATTGCCTGCTTTACAGACTGGCTGGATGGATTTGTGCGACCGCCAGTACGAATGGACTGACGCACTCCCTCCCCCATTTGGGCGAGGAAGCACTCATGACTATGTGTTCTACAACCATGCGCTTTTCAAACCGCATGGTTCCATAAAAAGAAAACCCCTGCGCGAACACATCACGCAGGGGTTTTCTTTAGAGAGTCTTTACCAACAGGCTGGATCAGTTCAGTCGAGGTACTTTGCTGTGCCTTTATTCAAACCTTCAATAAAGTGTTCGCACAGCATTTCCACAACTTCTCCCTTGGTGTTTTTCAACCGCACCTTGCACTCTCCGTCATTGACGGTGCCCAGCATGGTGTAATGGGTCCCAGAAACTTCAACCTTGCGGCCTTTTACAGTCATTTTCCACTCGTCCTTATTCGGCCTTGATGGCAATATGCCGTTCAGCCGTTTTGCTTTCTGCCTTTTTGGGCAACGTAATAGTCAACACACCCTGCTTGAGAGCGGCAGAAATCTTCTCCACATCCACATCTTCCGGAAGCGTGAATGTTTCCTCAAATGCTGCGAACTGACGCCCGCTGACGTGATGCTTCACGGGCTCTTCCGTGACAGGCTTTTTCTTTTCACCACTGATTGTCAAAACACCATTGGATGTGCCGAGCTTGATATCTTCCTCGGAACATCCAGGCACTTCCGCAACAATCTGATAGGCTTTTGCTGTTTCTGTAATGTCAGTTGCCCCAAAACGGTGCGCTGCACTGGCATCGGGTGCCTTGTAATCTTCAAACAGGCGGCTCATCTGGCGCTGGAGCGCTGTGAACGGATCAGCCACGCGTACGCTCCCAACCGGAACACGCACAACAGGGGAACGACCATTTGCTGAATACGTCATCTCATCCTCCTCTTTCCAGAGGCGCTACCATCCGTAGCCTCTGAACAGGGCGCATGATTTCGTGTTTCCGCTCACTCTCCTTTGATCCAGATCAATTAATTCGGAGAACAGTCAGAAACGCCGCAATGCGTATATCGCATGGCATGGGTCTTCATTGTTTTATGAAAAACTCTTCCATTTATATGAATAAATCAAAACACCCATCCAGACCCACGGCACCGTACAGCAAAAGAGGATAGCACGCCTCCACCCCTACCAGCTTCAATGACGACCCTCGCGCGCTGACAGTTGCCTCTTCCCGTTCTTCCTCTTCCACAAAAAAGACGGCAGAGCTTTTCACTCTGCCGTCCCCAACCTGACCTTCCGTGAAGACAAAGAAGGCATCCTGACCGAATGCCTCCTGTGCCCTAATCAGGCAGCCACACGTTCCTTCAGGAACTCTTCCGTCTCTTTATTGACCTCTGATGCTTTTTCCAGCTGAGGCAGATGCCCCACGCCCGGCAGAATATGTTTTTTTACAGAGGAAGGAACATTATCGGCACCGGCTACAGGCAGCACCTCATCGGCCTCTCCCCAGAAAAGCTGTACGGGCACTTTCGCCGCATCCAGCACAGGGCGCAGATCATCACCCTGTTCCCCATTGGGGAAGCAGGCCGCAGCAATGGTGCGCAGGGCGTCACGCGCCCCATCCAGACGGCGGGCACGCATGACGCTATCCACCATCTTCCGGCCTATCAGGCTTTTGTCATGCACCAGCTTTTCAAGTTCCTGCTGCATGGCGCGGTTCCGGTCCGCTTCAATAAAGCCAGTAATGAACGCCATGTTCACGGCCTTCTCCAGCCCGGCTGGCGCCAACAGGGAAAGAGAAGCGACTTTATCCGGGTGCTCACGCAGCAATGTGAGCGCAATACCGCCGCCCAGAGAGTGCCCCATGACATGCACCTTGGGAATGGAGAGCGCCTCCAGCAGATCCCCCACAGCGCGCGCCAGACCAACAAGAGAACCGTCCTTCACTGCCTTGGTCGAGGCGCCATGGCCGGGCAGATCAAAGGCTATCACCCGGCGGCCGGAGGCAAGAGCATCCTGCGTTAAAAGCCAGTTGCTGATATCACCGCCAAACCCATGAATGAGCAGAAGCGGCAGATCATCTCCGGTCCCGACATCGCGCACGTTCAGACTATACTCACCAGCCTGCACCTGATGCGGTTCCGTGTCGGCAGAGTTTGCTCCCTCCGCTTCTTCACCCGTGCTCTGTTCTGCCTGGAAACGGGTCACAAAAGCCTCAATATCCGCATCAGACACAGCGGGGTCAGCCAATACGCCAATCAGCGCACCAACGGGCAGCGTTTCACCGGCTGGTGCCACCTGCTTGCGCAGCACCCCTGCCGTGGGGCTTTCATATCCGCTGGTAATCTTGCTGGTTTCAATATCAGCCAGTTCATCACCCTGCTTCACGCTCTGCCCCGGTTCCACCAGCCAGGAGGCAAGTTTGCCTTCTGTCATGGCCAGACCGAATTTGGGCATTGTCAGGGGTACAATGGTATTTGTCATGGTTCAGGCAACCTCACGCGCATGCTGTTTCATGACGTTTTTCACAGCAGCTTCAATTTTTTCTGCACTGGGCATATAGAGTTTTTCAAGCGGTGTAGAAAATGGCACTGGCGTATGCGGTGGCACAACCCGCATAATCGGAGCTTTCAGCGCCCCAAAGGCACGTTCCGCCACAAGGGCTGAAATATCGCAGGCCATGTTGCAGCGCGGGCTGGATTCATCCACCACCACAAGGCGGCCCGTTTCTTCCACACATTCCAGAATGGTGTCTTCATCAAACGGGGATGTGGTACGGGGGTCGATCACGGTACAGGTAATACCCTGTTTTTCCAGCCGATCCGCAGCTTCATTCGCCATGCCAACCATGCGACCAATGGCCACAATGGTCACATCCTCCCCTTCGCGCGTCAGGTTCGCTTCCCCAAACGGGATGGTGTAGGATTCATCAGGAACATCTTCCTCATCATCATACATCACCTTGTTTTCAAGGAAGATGACCGGATCATCATCACGGATGGCTTCAATCAGCAGCCCCTTGGCCTCATACGGCGAGGAAGGAATAACCACTTTCAGCCCCGGAATATGCGTAAACAGCGGATAAAGGGACTGGCTGTGCTGCGCGGCCGCATTGAACCCTGCGCCATACATGGCACGGATAACCATGGGCGTGCGGGCCTTGCCGCCAAACATGTACCGGAACTTGGCTGCCTGATTAAGCACCTGATCCAGACAGGACCCGATAAAATCAACAAACATCAGTTCTGCCACCGGGCGCAGGCCCGTTGCCGCAGCACCTGCGGCGGCCCCAATGTAGGAGGCTTCCGAGATCGGGGTATCCAGCACACGGTCTTCCCCAAATTCGGTCAGGAGACCCTTGGTCACCCCCAGCACGCCACCCCACGCATCCTTCACGCCGGATGTGCCACCACGGCCGCCAGCCACATCTTCCCCCATCAGGATTACGCGCGGATCACGCCGCATTTCCTGCCGCAGGGCTTCATTGATGGCCTGACGAAAACTCTTTTTACTCATTGTCTTTTCGTCCTTCTGTCCTGCCGGGCCGCACAATAATGCTATAACTGCTTACTGCGTTTATAGTGTGCTGCCAGCCGGCTCTGTTTCTGTTTGCCTGGTGGGGCTCAGTATTTCACATACACATCAGCCATCAGGGCTGAGTCTTCCGGCCACGGTGCTGCCTTGGCGGCAATCACGGAGCTTTCAACTTCATCCGCCACGGCTGCATCAATATCATCCAGCGCGCTGGCTTCCAGCAGCCCGGCAGATGTCACCCGCTCACGGAAATGCTTCAGGCAATCATGGTTTTCTTTTTCTTCCGCCACTTCACCAGCAGCGCGATAGCTCATGGCATCGCCTTCAAAATGCCCATACCACCGGCTGAGATGCACATGCAGCATCACCGGCCCCTTGCCTGAACGGGCATAGTCAACGGCTTCACGTGCTGTTTCATACACGGCAAAGAAATCCGTGCCGTCACATTCCATGTAAGGCATACCAAACCCGGCGGCGCGGTCTTTCTGTGTGCCTGAACATGCGTAAGACGCACCTGTGGCTTCACCGTATCCGTTATCTTCCACCACAAACACGGCTGGCAGTTTCCACACACTGGCCAGATTGAGGCTTTCAAGGGTAAAGCCCTCGTTTGAAGCGCCATCTCCATAAAAGGCAATGGCCACGCCATTATCTTTCAGAATTTTATGGGAAAGAGCCGCACCGCAGATCAGCGGCGGGCCGCCACCAACAATCCCATTGGCGCCCAGCATGCCCTTGGAGAGATCCGCAATATGCATGGAGCCTCCCTTGCCCCGGCACACGCCCGTCTGACGACCGTAGATTTCAGCCATCATGCCGCCAACATCCACGCCCTTGGCAATGCAATGCCCGTGGCCGCGGTGTGTGCTGGCAATGGTGTCATTATCCGTCAGATGCGCACACACGCCTACTGCGGACGCTTCCTCCCCACAGTAAAGATGTACGAAGCCGGGAATTTCCCCTGTGGCAAATTCCACATGCAGCCGTTCTTCAAAGGCGCGAATGGTGCGCATGGCCCGATACGACTGAAGCAGTGTTTCTCTGGCAATCTGCATGGTGGAGATCCTTCCCCTTATTATTGAGCGTTATGACCCGAAAGTTAGAGTGCCAACGCCCCCATGTTACGTACCGTTGCGCATACGTCAGCTCAATTCATGCGATTCACGCATATGTGAATTTCTTAATTTTTATGATACACTTTTGTTACTCCGTAACCGGCCTCGGCATGAGAATTGAAGGAATGGAAGCCACCTCGTCGCCTTACTTTTGCAGCCCATCCCGGCTATAATTTTTACACTTCTGAAAAGAGTTTGTGAGGAAAAATGCCTCACCTTGCCGGAGACGACAAATGCAGCCGCCCATTCCCCGCATTCCGGATGAGACACTCCGCAAGCTGATTGCCGTCTTCTATGCGCGCGTGCGCAAGGACCCTTTGATTGGCCCGGTCTTCAACGCATCCATTTCCGACTGGAACGCTCATCAGGACACATTGTTCCATTTCTGGGCCTCCCTTCTGTATGGCAACACCGGCTATAACGGACGCCCGGTGCCAGCCCATTTCAAGCACCGCGAGCACATGACGCCTGAGGCCTTCACGCGGTGGCTGACGCTCTGGCGCCAGACCACCACAGAACTCCTTACGCCAGAGGTTGCTGCGCTATTACAAAACCGGGCTGAATGCATCGGCAACAGCTTCCAGCGCGCCATGTCCTTTCAAGGTGGCGTGTAGCGTGGTCTGACCCGCCACATCATCAGGAACAGTGAGGCTCTTTTCCTGAAAATCTGCGGGGTTCAGCCCCATTTTCACCATGAAAACCCGTTAACCCTCCGGCACATTCCTTCTGCCGGACACACCCCGTATGCACCCTACAGGTTCCGAGGCCCTCTCACCCCCGCCCCGGCAGCGCAACAGGCGAATTGATCTGCTAAGGGGCGTCGCCATTCTGCTGGTGCTGTTTCACCATTTCTGCATCGCCTACCCGCTCAACCATTCCTCACTTGCCATGTTGCTTACGCCAGAAGGCGTGCGTGCCGTCGCCCGCAACGGCAATTATGGCGTAACGCTCTTTTTTGTCATTTCCGGTTTTCTGATAACCGGCAACGCGCTGGCCCGGTGGGGGAGCCTTGCCGCGCTGGATGCCCGGTCTTTCTACGCCTTTCGCATAGCGCGCATTGTGCCCTGCCTGCTTCTGCTCCTGTGTGTGGTGAATGCTCTGGTGCTGGCGGGCCTGCCCATTTTCGCCACACATATCCCCGGCATGTCACCACTGGCCGCCATGATACGCGCCAACCTTGCCGCCCTTACCTTCAGCACAAATGTGTTCATTGCCCACCATGGCTGGGCCAATTACGCATTGGGTGTTCTATGGTCTCTCTCGGTGGAAGAAGTGTTTTACATCACCTTTCCACTTGTGGCTCTTCTGCTGCGCAGGCTGCCATTCATTCTGGTCTTCTGGGCCCTGATCGCCCTGATTGGTCCGTTCTACCGCATGGCCCATCAGGATGATGAATCCGGTTTTCTGTTCGCTTATTTTGCCTCTTTTGATGGCATCGCCATTGGCTGCATCGCCGCCGTTCTGGCCTCCAGATGGCAGTTGAATGAACAACTGGCCCGCATCCTCCAGCCTGTCGTCCTTGCGGGTATGGTAACGCTTTACCTCTATCGCTCCATTGGGGGCACCAACATCTGGGGCGTATCCGCCATGGCGCTTGGCACAGCCCTGCTGCTGATAGCCTCTGTTCCGCATGCCGAGGGGCGCTTCATCTCCCAGGTGCGGTTATTACGCACTGTGGAATGGACTGGCCGCCTGAGTTATGAACTTTACCTGTTCCATCTGATTATTCTGGGGCTTTTACGCACCATTCTGCCTGCCAGCACCATCAGTGCTACCGGGCCTGACCGGCTGATGATACTGGCCGTTTTCTTCGCTGCGTCCTGTGGCGTTTCCAGTTTGATTGGACGCTTCTTTGCCGAGCCCCTTAACCAGACACTCAGGGCGCGCTTGAAACGGCAGCCACCAAAAATGGCAATTGAAAACTGATAAATTTGAAGGGAATGGTTTGAACGCCTGATGCCGCGCATCGGCGCTCATGGCCAGATCACTGAGACGCCACAAAACCGCTTGCCCGACAGTCATACTCTCTGCCTAGCGGCAATCTGACGTCCCAGTTTCCATCATCCTGCTTCAGAAAAAAAGTAGGATGATGGCCTGCATTACGGGGCTGCCAAGGGTTCAATAGGCCAATCCACCCGCGCCAGCGCACGTGGGGCCAACCATGCCATGATCGCAGAAAAGGGAAGCCCCACGAACAGAAGCCCCCACAACCATTCGGGTAGCGAATGTTCGGTAAACAGCAGGGTAACGCCCAACTGCACACAGACAAAACTGCCCAGAAGATTGAAGACATGAATAACACCGGGGCGTGTTTGCCGGGTAAAGAGCAAAGGCAGGCTGGGCAGGTAACTGGCCCCCACCATGACTGAAAAAATTGCCCCCATGCACAAAGGTAGTTCTGCCCACTTCTCAGCCCCAAACGCAATGCCCAGCGGCGCGCAGAACAGCGCCGCCAGTGCTGCTGTCTGCACCGCCCGTTTGGCGTGTGTGGTATAAAGTGCACGCGCAAAGTCCGCCCGTGTGCCGTAACCTGCCAGATTGAGCAGAAAAGGCCAGTCCGCCCGTACCAGCATCCATGACGCCAGACCATTGGCCGAAATCATGCAGATCATCTGCGGTGCCATCAGCATGGATTTTCTGATAGCGGCCCAATGCAGCATGCCGCCTGTCTGGAAGGCTTCAAAAACTACGTTCATGATAAAAAGAGCAATCAGAACAACCACACTGCTTGCCAGAAACCCGGCAGGCCCCGGCGTAACCATGGTGTTGGGCACGGGCGGCTTGCGCAACCATGGGAACTGCCACTGCATCAGGCGCATGATCCCGCTGCCAGCCTGCACATCACTTGAGGGTTTGATCGCACCGGACTGTATGGCAGGAGAAGCCCCACCCCCGTAGCCAGCTCCATATGCTCCCTCCGCAACAAATCCTCTTTCGGCAAGCCCTCCTTGCGGACGGGATGCTGGGAACCGTGCCTTGGCCGCCTGAAGGACTTTCCGCCTGTTTTCATAACTGGTCGATGCGGCTGTTAATGCGTCCCCTCCCGGCAGAGCCACAGGCTGAGGCCGATGACTGAGTTCGATCACGGTCAGGGCAAGCCCTACCGCCAGAAGTCCCGCCGCCACATACCATGGTGCTGACAGAATACGCTCCTGCGCCTGCGGAAACATGAAGGCGACAAACAACACAAACACCATGAACATTCGCAACCAGCGAACGGGCTTGCGCAGATTTTTAGGGCCGGTCATATCGCCGCTTACGCCCAACGCCAGACAGATGGCTTCCTGCGCCAGCACGTTCAGAAACGGTGCACCAAGACGAAGCAGAGGAACCGCCAGAAAAAGGACCACAGCCGCCAGAACAAGCAGCGCGGCCCCGTATTCAGCCTCAATCATGCCCGGCGTCATGCTGGCAAGGGGGCTCCTCACCTGCCGCCAATACTGGCATGCCACCCCGGTAATGGCTGCCTGCAAGCCAAGCCACCACCATGTGCCAAAGGATTGCGGCAATTTGAACAGACCATTCTGCCAATGCGTGGCGGAGTGATCGGTAAAGGCGATGAACAACGCCACGCCCGTCCATAACAGGCCGGTAAGTAAAGTATAGTTTTCCCGCCAGAAGATGGGCGTGGCATACAGCCGCAACGCATGCAGGATATTTTTCATCGTGACAGCGCCAGAAACAGGGTTTCCACATCCGGCTGCTGCACGGCCACGCCCTGCCCCAAGGCGGCATCATCCAGACCCGGTTGCCAGCCAGAAACCCACACCCCGCCATCTTCTGCCGGCGCCAGCACATGCACCCCCCACTCGGGCCGCGGCAGTGCAGACAGGTGCCGCACCTGCCCCTGCAACACGGCTTCGGACACATCCAGCACAATCTGCCCGCGCCGCATGATGACAAAGCGATCACAGATATTTTCAAGATCAGAGATGATATGAGAGGAAATCAGGACCGTAGCCCCATGCTGGTGCGCATATTCCGGCAGCAGGCGCATAAAATCATGCCGTGCCTGAGGGTCTAGGCTGGCAACGGGTTCATCCAGCACAATCAGGTCAGGCCGGAAACGGAGCGCCAGAACAATGGCCAGGCGTTGCCTCTCCCCACCCGAGAGGGATTTGATACGCGCGGTAGGGTCCAGTGCCGCCCACTCCAGCCACCGATCATCCTGAGGCGTGTCGGCGGGCCGATACCCGGCCAGATAGGTCAGCAGTTCCCCCACCCTGAACCATGTAAATCCTGTCAGGGTTTGCGGCACGAACCCTATACGGTTGCGCACTTGCGGCGTGAGGGAATTTACATCCTCACCAAACAGGCGGATTTGCCCGGCATCGGCTGAAAGAAACCCCAGCAGACAACCAATCAGCGTGGTCTTGCCCGCACCGTTCGGCCCCAACAGAGCCGCTATTTCGCCCTGCGCCAGTGTCAGATTGAAGTCATTCAGCGCCCGCTTTGTGCTGAACTCTTTGACAAGATGCGTAATTTCCAACGGTAAAACAGGCTCTGACACGCGTGTGCTCCATTGCGGTACGTCAAACCTGATGGTGCCGGACTGATCTGAAAGCCGTCAAGAGTTTGATGAAACAAAGAATTTTTCAGAAATTCCGCGCTATCCTTCTTTGCCTTTCCTCTCCCCTTTCTTCGCTATAAGCCCACCGTAAAACCATGAAAACGCACATATCATTTCTATTATGAAATGGGTTTTCATCGTTTCTCGTGAAACATGCTGCTTCTCTTCCCAGAAAGAAAAAAACTCTTCCCGCTCCTCATTTTCTCCGTCTCACGCAGGCGTGACGGCTCAAAACGCTTTCTGCCTCCTCTCTATCCTATTCGTGATGCCGGGGGCCGATAGAACGCTCTTCCTGTTCATGACACACAGAATGGTGCAAGAAACGGATACAAGCCCATGACTCTTCCTGCCTCTCAGCCTGAAATGCCATCCACCTCCGCCGAGCAGCTCACACCGGAGGCACGCGCAACCGCCCGGCATGTGGTTGCGGCGTCCTTTCTGGCGTGGATGCTTGATGCGTGTGACTTCTTTCTTGTGCTCTTCACGTTGGACAACGTGGCCCACAGCTTCAGCACATCGCTGGAAAGCGTTCTGCTGGCCCCGACGCTCACCTTGATGACGCGCCCTATCGGGGCTTTTCTGTGTGGCCGCGCGGCCGACAAATACGGCCGCAAACCAGTGATGATCATCACCATTCTGGTTTATTCCGTTATTGAAGTGCTCTCCGCTTTCTCTCCCACATTATGGATATTCCTGCTGCTGCGCGCCCTGTTCGGCATCGCTCTGGGCGGTGAATGGGGCGTTGGAACATCTCTGATCATGGAAAGCGTACCCGCATCATGGCGCGGCACAGCGTCTGGCATCCTACAGGCGGGCTATCCCGCCGGGTATCTTCTGGCCTCCATCCTCTTTCTTACGCTGCCACTGATAGGCTGGCGCGGCTTGTTCGTTCTGGGAGGAAGCGCCGTTTTCTCCGCGCTCTATATCTGGATCCGTGTGCCGGAAAGCCCGGACTGGCTGGCCCGCCAGAAAGCACCCGCCAGCACTGTCCAGGCTCATCAGGGGCTTGGGTCGATTATGCGCCAGAACGCGGCCCTTTGCGTTTTTGCCGTTACTTTGATGGCGGGCTTCAATTTCATGAGCCACGGCTCACAAGATCTGTATCCCAAGGTCTTTCTGGCGCTGGAGCGGCATATCGCGCCCCCTTCCATCACCCTGATTGTGGTTCTGTATAATGTGGCGGCCATTGCAGGTGGCCTCTTTTTTGGCTTTCTGTCCCAGCGTATCGGGCGGCAATATGCCATTGCCCTTGCCGCTTTGCTGACCATTCCGCTGCTGCCCCTGTGGACCTTACCGCAATCCGCCATCTGGCTGGCTGTCGGAGCAATGTGCATCCAGTTCTGCATTCAGGGGGCCTGGGGCGTGGTGCCCGCTTATCTCAGCGAACTTTCCCCAGCCTCCGTACGGGCCACCTTCCCGGGCCTTGCCTACCAGTGTGGCAATCTGCTGGCCGCCAGCAATGCCCTCCTGCAAACAGAAATTGGTCGTATTCTAGGCCGTGGCCTGGCCCCCGCCCTGATGCTCACAGTAGGCATGGCCGCATTAGCCGTGCTCGTGCTCACACTTCTGAACGCCAAGCTCCACCCGCAGACACGAACTGAAATGTAAGGCCGAACCCTATCCCCTAAGGTCGTCCTCTCTTTCTCCTCATCAGAAGGAGAAAGAGAGGCCTTGAAGCCAATATCGCAAACTGCGTTGTTTAGACCTTAAAAACCGCAGGAAATCCGGCCACCAATAAAGCGTGGCTCACCCGGAATATAGAAATACGTTGTGGTGGCCTGACCGCCACTTTCAGCGTAACGCCGATCAAGAATATTACGGGCGTATAGGGTAGCTTCCCACTTGCCGGAGGCAGGCCGAAAAGTGACATGCGCCCCTAGCAGAAAGTAAGGTGGCAGACGGTAGAAACCTGTTCCACCGGGGGTTATGGCCTGACTGCCGCGATAGAGCCAATCCGGCCCGAAATCCAGAGAATACGCATGCGCGATCGGCTGCCGCCAATCTGCCGATCCGTTCAAGGTCAATTTCGGCTGGCCATTATCCACACCGGCAAAATTATCGTTAATGGCTTTCCATACGCCATGCTGCGCGTAGTAAGCATTGGTCTTGGCACGGTTGACGGTCGGGAAATTCTGAAAATTGCCCCGTTGCCAGCCAATATTCTGCGTTACAAACAGATGGCTGAACGGATGCGCTTCTATAGTCCCTTCAAACCCCCAGCTTTCAGATTTCGGCGCATTGGTAATTTCGCTCAACGGCCCGTAATTGGGGATCAGCACCGTGCCCAGAATCTGCTGATTGTGAAAATCATTGTAAAACGCTGCCCCATTGATACGCAGGCGGTTGGGAACGGGATCTGCCTTGAACCCGGCCTCATACGTCAACACCGTTTCGGGCTTGAACGGATCAAGCTGCGCCTGAATCTGCGTATTGTTGGCCGTAAACCCACCGGGTTTGAAGCCCTTGCTCATCTTGTAATACAGCAGCGCATGCTGGGTCATCTGCCAGGATACACCAACCTGCCCGGCAAACTGGTTGGAAGCCGTGCTTTCTGCATGAAAATTCTGTGTGGCCCCACCAAATATCTGCGATTGCAGACCAGTAATGGACCGATCATCCAACTCATGCAGCAATCCGGCCCAGATGGTCACACCATGCGGCAACCGATAGCTAAGATGGCCGAATTCAGAAACGCTTTCCTGATTCATGCCAAAACTGGTGGCCATCATGTAACCACGGGCTGAATAGTCCGTATAGTCAAAGAAAAACCGCTGGTTCATGCGGGTGCGCTGGTAATAGGCTCCCACTACCCATTGCAACCTGTCATCAGGATGCGAATTGCTCAGCCGCACTTCCTGCGTGAAACTGTTGGCATCGATAGTACGGTAGGTATCTGCCTGAGACTGGGCCGTGCCGTCCTGATCTGTATATTCCCCTTCACGCTCGGTTTCGAACGCACTGATAGAGGTAAATGTCACCGGCCCAAAATCATGGGCAATATGAAGATCCGCCCCCCAGAACTGATTGTGCTCACTGGGCTTGATGCCAGCCTTCCGCCCGATCAGTCTGGCAAATTCAGGGCGGGAGGACCATTCGGCCTCCTTCCAGGATCCCATTTGCGGCAAGGGCTGTGTGCCAATCAGCCGGTGCACGGGCACACTTGTCACGACCTGACTGTTATCCTGCACAAAGTGGCCACCCAGCAGAATGGTCGTGTGGCTGTTCGGCTTCCACTGCAGCTTGCCCCGTAACGCCCACAGATCTGCATCGCCCAGATGGTCCCCATTCAGGGGATTGGTCTGCCACCCCCCTCCATGGCGGGTTTGCCCAGCCAGACGGAAGCTCAACCCCCTGGCCAACGGACCAGACACATAGGCCTCACTCCGGCTCCGGGCATAGGAGGCTATGTCCTGCGAAGCCCCATAATGCCAGACATCCGTCGGGTCATTGGTATGCAGATGCACCTCTCCCCCGGTGTCAGACTGCCCATGCTCGGTGCCAACAGGACCTGGCGTGACCGTTGCTCCCGCCAGGTCAAACATCTGGCCGTTGGACATGGTGGAATAAGGATACGCCACATCATCAATGTAGGTCAGAACCGGACCCATATTATTCTGTGTGAAGTCATTGAACCCGGCCCCACGCAGATAGAAATTATTGGAGGCCGTGCCGTTGACGCTCTGCATGGTCAGGTTGGGGGCGACACGCTCCAACCCACGCAAGGTCACAACATCCCGCTCCTTCAGACGCGTCGCGGTAATGCGGGTTGTGGCATCTGCTACGTGCTGGGCCTCAGGATAGGCAAAATCATGCCGCCGCGCACTGACATCCACATCCGTGGTCTGAGCAGACACAACCGGACCACCATGCCTCCTTACCAACCGTGCACCCGAATGCGACGTCATCCCCCCAACACCGCGCCGCGCTCCGTCACCCGCAGCACTCCGCGATGAAGGCGCTCCTGCGCTTTGTGAAGAAACACCACCCCGTGACCGATGAACAGGGGCCGAAAAACCGCGTGTCCCCTCAGCCCCGCCGGAAACAGCAGAGGTTTTTTCCGCTACAGATGCAGCCTGCTCAGCCGTCGGGGTGCCAGCCTGCACCGGCGCTTCTGCCGCCAACGTGAAGGGCGAGGCGGCCAGCAGCCCAAAAGGCAGGAGTCCCGCCACTGTCAGCGCCGAACTGAACGCCCATGTTCTGCGGCCCCGCATTGGCCTCACCCTGCCGTCACTCTTAAAATCCCGGTGAAAAATCCGACTGCTCCCGCATCTTGTGAAAAGCGTGAGGAGCATTTCCATGCTATGCATGCGCGACAGAAGCATCGCCATGGCCGATGCCTGCCGGAAACCCCGGCTCCCGCCCTCTTTTACAGACCACCAGCCCTATGCAGGCTGGATGGCTTTCCTATGGAGGGAGAGGTTCTGGTCTGGCAACCCTCAAGCGTGCCAAAATGAAATTTTCCACCCTCTGCGTGGGGCGAAATACACACTCTCACCTGAAAACCGCCTGAAACCGACTGTCAAAGCAATGTCAGACTTATGGTATTTCAACCCATGGTCTTTTCATCTTGCCCAAAGCGAGGCCGCTGGGTGCATATTCACTCTCCCAGAGAGACCTCCATTTGATCATCCTCTGGAAGCTGGCGTCTCACATCATCCTTCAATACCCGCGATCAGGATCATAAAGAAACGGTACATCCTGCCCCTGTTCCAGCGCCTGAATAACAGAAACACTATAGCGCGCCCGGGCTGCACGGGAGGCCTCTGAGGCCACATGCGGGGTAATCAGCACACCCGGCTGCTGCCAAAGCGGTGATGTTTCCGGCAATGGCTCCGTCGGAAACACATCCAACACTGCGCCGTGCAGGGTATTATCCCGCAACGCGCGCAAAAGATCCGCTTCCACCACCAGGGCACCTCGCCCTACATTGATAAAGCCTGATGGTTTTTTAAGCTGGGCCAGCACATCATACGTAATAATACCGCGTGTTTCTGCCGTCTCAGGCAGCAGACACACCAAGGTATCACACGCGTGCAGAAAGGCAGGCAGTCCCTCCTGCCCGGCATGGCATGTCACTCCATCAATCCGTTTTTCATGCCGCGCCCAGCCTGAAACCTGAAAACCCGCCTGCACCAGCCGTTGGGCGACATGCGCGCCCAAGCTACCCAATCCCATAACGCCCACACGGGTTTGGGTGGAAAGCCGCGTAGGTGGCGTGCCACGCCGCGCCCACTTCCTCTCCTGTTGCGCCACATGCCAACGTGGGGCTTCCCGCAGCAGGGAAAACACGGCCCATTGCACATAATCCGCCATCTGGGTGGCAGTTTCCTCACCTCCCATGCGGATGATGGGGAGGTGACGTGGCCAGGCTGGGTCCGCTGTAATATGGTCCACCCCCACGGCAACGCTCAGCACCGCCTTCAGGTTAGGCATCTGCGCCAATCGTCCGGGGTCGGGTTCCCACACAAGCGCATATTGCACCGCTGCCAGATCAAGATGCGGATCATACCAGTCCCGTACATCCAGTTGCGGCATGAACTCGGCAAACAGAGCCTTCCATTCCGGAAAGACAGCCCGTCCTCCCGCCTTGATTGCCAGACACACCATGCCTTCAAGCCTCCCTTAAATTATCCAGAACCAGATCTGCGCATCCACTTGCCCTGCCACAGTGTCTTTCACGCCCCTGCCGACAGACCGATTATATCCACCCTGAAAATCCGCGCCCCACTGTCACAGAAAAAATCAGTCACGGGCCTTCAAAGAATAACATTGCACTGGCTCCCACAAAAGCACCTCCCCTCACACCGGCACACCTGTTTTTCCTTAATAAAGGGCGACCTTCCGACGCTAAAAATCATTCCGGTGGGATAGTCATTCGGGGCTGGGCATGCTTAACCTACAGTCACCTAAAGAACGGTATCTAAAGAACTAACGGGGAAAGAGGACATCATTTTATCTTTCCCGGCATTTATTTGGAGAAACATCAACAGATGCTTAAGCATAATAATAAAGTGTCACGTCGGGCCGGACTTCTTCTGTCTGCCGCCATCGGCCTGACCAGCGTATCAGTCGCCACTCATGCTCACACAGCACAGGCTGCGGCGCCTGTTACTGCACCGGCTGCGGTTCCGCCCGCTTCCTTTGGCGCATGGGGTGTTGATCTTGCTGGCCGCGATACGTCCGTCAAACCGGGTGATGACTTTTTCCGCTATGCCAACGGCACCTATCTGGACAATCTGACCATCCCGTCAGACATGACCAGCTATGGCCCGTTCAACGCACTGGCTGAACTCTCCCGCCAGCGTGTGCAGACCATTCTGAATGAACTGTCCGCGCACCCGGTCAAGCATCCGTCCACCATCGAAGAAAAGCTTGGCACCTATTATGCTTCTTTCATGGATGAAAAATCCGTGGAAAAACAGGGCACCAAACCCCTGAAGGGTGATCTGGAAACCATCCGCAAAATGCGTGACGCCAAGGCTTTTGCCACCGTTGCGGGTGCGGCTTCGGCCAACTTCGGGGCCTCTCCTTTCTCTCTGGGCATCAACCCGGATGCGAAAGACCCCACCCATTACGCCCTGAACATTGATCAGGATGGGCTTGGGCTTCCTGACCGCGATTATTACCTGAAGCCGGAATTTGCGGCAAAGAAGGCAGCGTACCAGACCTACATCACCAAGGCGCTGACGCTTATCAACTGGCCGCAGCCGGATCAGGCTGCCGCAGCCATTGTTGCGTTTGAAACTAAGCTGGCTGAAACCCACTGGGCACGTGCAGACCTGCGCAACCCGGAAAAAACCTACAACCCCATGACCGTGGCAGATCTGGTTAAAGCCGCACCCGGTTTTGACTGGACCACGTGGCTGACCGCCGCCGGCCTGCCTGCAGAAGGGCTTGAAAACCGTACGGTTATTGTGGGTGAACCCTCCGCCATTACCGGCGGCGCAGCCCTGCTGGCCAATGCCGATGTCGGGCTTCTACAGGCATGGGAAGCCTTCCATACGGTAGAAAACGCCACCAGCAACCTGCCGGACGCTTTTGTGCAGGCCCGCTTTGAATTTTCCAAGGCGCTGACAGGCCAGCCAGCCCTTCCGGCCCGCTGGAAGCGCGGTGTGCAGGCGACAAGCTCCGCCATGGGCATGGCATTGGGCAAGGTGTATGTGGAACGCTACTTCCCCGCAGAAAACCGTACCGCCATGCAGAAGCTGACAGGCGACCTGAAAGATGCCTTCCGCATCCGCCTGCAGCACAACACGTGGATGAGCAAGCCCACGCGTGAAGCGGCCCTGCGCAAGCTGGAAAACTTTGAGGTGCAGGTTGGCTACCCCAGCGAATGGCGTGATTATTCCGACCTCGCCGTGAAAAAGGGAGATGTGTACGGCAACGCCAAAAACGGAATCCGGTTTGAATGGAACTACTGGCTGGCCCGCCTGGACAAGCCCGTTGACCGGAACGAATGGGACATGACACCCCAGACCGTGAACGCCTATAACAACCCGCTGTTTGATCAGGTTGTGTTCCCGGCTGCCATTCTTCAGCCGCCGTTCTTCAACGCCAAGGCAGACATGGCTGTGAACTACGGGGCCATTGGTGGCGTAATTGGTCATGAAATGACCCATTCGTTTGATGATGAAGGCCGTAAGTTTGACGAACATGGCCGCCTGCGTGACTGGTGGACCAAAGCTGACGCAGACCGTTTCCAGAAACTGGCTGACCGCCTCGGTGCTCAGTATGATGCGTTTGAGGTCCTGCCGGGCGTGCATGTAAACGGTAAGCTGACCATGGGCGAAAACATTGCCGATCTTGGCGGCCTGACACTGGCGCTTGACGCCTACCATGCCTCCCTGAACGGCCAGCCTGCTCCGGTGATTGATGGCCTGACGGGCGACCAGCGCGTATTCCTTGGCTGGGCACAGGTATGGCGGGAAAAACTGCGTGATGACACCGTCAAGCAACTGGTGGTGACAGATCCACACTCCCCGCCGCAGGCCCGCGTGAACATTCCCATGCACAATCTGGACGCTTGGTACAAGGCATGGAATGTGAAAGCTGGTGAAAAGCTGTATCTGTCCCCGAAACAGCGCGTTAAAATCTGGTAATAAATCCGGTTTTACACTTTGGATGGAAAAGAGCGAGAGTCTGCGGGTTACCGCCGCTCTTTTCCCTTCCAGAACGGACTGTCAGGTCCCTCTCATGGCTCGCCTTGTGCGGGCCATGCTTGTTTCAGGGCCGTCTCTCCGCTAACCAAGGCCCGCATGGTCGCGCGCACTGCGCTGAAGCGGCCGCGAGGACCGATTTGTGGTCGCCGCTCCCTGTTCACGGTAACGAGCCCCCCGATGACCGACGCGCCCCATACGCCCCGACGCCCAGCCAGCCCTGTTTCTTGCGCAAAACCAGCCGCAAATACCTCGGCAGCAATGGCTCCTCTCAGCCTCCCCACTCCTGACGGCTCTCCGGCGGCTTATCCGATGACATCCTCCCAAACTAATGCGTCCGCACCCAGCCACGTTAAACAGCAGGTACGGGGCGTGGAACATATGGCTCACGATGCTGCCATTGCTCCGCCGTCTTCCTCCGCGTTCACACCCAAACGTCGCCGTGTGGTGCAAGGGCTGGGAACCAGCATGGCCGCGCTCTCGCTCGGTAGACTGGCAACGCAAACGGCTGAAGCAGCCTCTTCTGAACAGTCACCCGCCGCTACAACGCAGCCTCAGGAAGCTGGCACCTCAGCACGCTTTTTCACCGCTGCCGAGTTCGCCTTTCTGACGGCCGCCTGTGAACGGCTGTTCCCGGAAGATGATATGGGGCCGGGTGCCACAATGCTTGGGGTGCCGGACTTTATTGAAGGCCAGATGAACACCCCTTGGGGCCGTGGCGAAAAATGGTTCATGAGCGGCCCGCACCGTACCGGCCCCGACAATCTGGGTTATCAGCTCCCTTACAGCCCCCGGCAAATCTATCGCATAGGCATTGCCGGAACGCAGGCCTGGGTGCGCCAGCAGCATAACGCCCCATTTGAAAGCCTACCTCCCACCACACAGGACGCTATCCTGACGGCTCTTGAACACAACGCCACGCAGTTTGACGCCCTGCCCGCCAGCGCCTTTTTTGAGCAGCTTCGTTCTGACACGATTGAAGGCGCGTTTGCAGACCCCATCCATGGAGGCAATCGTCACATGGGCGGTTGGAAAATGATGGGCTTCCCCGGTGCCCGCGCCGATTACATGGATTGGGTAGACCGGTACGAAACCCCATACCCTTATGGCCCGGTTTCCATCTGCGGGGAGACAGGCTGAACCCATGGCAGAAAAAACTCTCCCCCCTGTAGATGCCGTTGTGGTGGGTGCTGGCTGGGCTGGCAGCATCATGGCCAAGGAACTCTGTGAAGCTGGCCTTTCCGTGGTGATGCTGGAACGCGGCGGCCGCCGATCCACTGCCAAAGATGGCGCCTATCCTGCCTCCATTGATGAACTGGAAGGTGCTACCCGGTACAAGCTGTTCCAGAACCCTGCGCAGACCACCGTGACGGTCCGCAACAGGTTGGATCAGGAAGCCCTGCCTTACCGCCGCCTGGCCGCCTTTCTGCCCGGTGAAGGCGTAGGTGGTGCGGGCCTGCATTGGACGGGTGTGCATTTCCGCGCCATGCCACAGGATTTGCGCCTGCGCAGCCATATTACTGAACGCTACGGCAAGACGTTCATTCCTGATGGCATGAACCTGCAGGATTACGGCGTAACATATGAAGAACTTGAGCCCTTCTTTGACCGTGCGGAAAAAGTATTTGGCACATCGGGCGAAGCCTACACCGTAGACGGAAAGGTGGTGGGCAAAGGCAACCCGTTTGCACCGGATCGGTCTGATGATTTCCCGCTTCCGCCCCTACGGGATGTTTATACCGCCCATCTGTTCCGCAAGGCCGCGACCGAGGCCGGGTTTCACCCCTACGCCATGCCTGCGGCCAATGCGTCCCACCCCTATACAAACCCGTATGGGGCCCAGATGGGGCCGTGCAATTTCTGCGGCTATTGCTCGGATTATGCGTGCTACATGTACGCCAAGGCCTCGCCGAATGTGAACATCCTGCCTGCCCTGCGACAGCACGCCAACTTCACGCTGCGCAGCAACGCGCATGTGCTGAAAGTGCTTCTGGATTCCACAGGCAAGAAAGCAACTGGCGTTGTGTATCAGGATGCGGAAGGCAACCACATTACCCAACCTGCAGGGCTGGTTATTCTGGCGGCCTTCCAGTTCCACAACGTGCATCTGATGCTGCTGTCAGGTATTGGAAAACCCTATGATCCGCACAGCAATTCCGGCACGGTAGGACGCAACTTCACGTATCAGAACATCACCAACACCACGGTGCTGATGCCCCCCACCCGCAGCACAGACCAGTTCATCGGTTCGGCTGGCGGTGTGGCAATTGATGATTTCAACTGTGATAACTTTGATCACGGGCCGCTGGGCTTTATTGGCGGTTCACCGCTATGGGTCAATCAGGCGGGCGTTAAACCTATTGCCGGAGCCAAAGCCACTTTTCCCGGCGCTCCACGATGGGGCAGCGCATGGAAAAAACAGGCCGTTGACACCTATCGCCATGCCTTCACCATCAATGCGCAGGGCTCCAACATGGCCTACCGCGATGTGTATCTGGACCTTGATCCCACCTGGACCAATGTTTACGGCCAGCCGCTGCTGCGCATGACGTTTGACTGGAAAGACAACGATATCCGCATGAACCGCCACGTTGTCAGCAAGCTGGATGGCGTGGTCAAAGCCCTTGGCGCGCGTGATGTGCACTACAGCATGCGTGAACCGGGCAAACCGTTTGACGTGCGTGACTATCAGACAACCCATCTCTGCGGCGGGGCCGTCATGGGGGATGACCCCAACACGTCCGCCCTGAACCGCTACCTGCAAAGCTGGGATGTACCGAACGTGTTTGTGGTAGGAGCCAACGCGTTCCCGCAGGGTATGGGCTATAATCCTACGGGGCTGGTCGCCGCCTTGGCCTACTGGTCCGCTCATCATATCCGCACGCAATGGCTGAAGGGCAACGGCGGCCCGTTGGTGACGCCATGATTGGGTCCCCCCACGCTGCGGCGTCCCGGTTTGAGCGCGCCATGAAGAAATGGTCCTCCCTCACGATGCTGACATACGGCATGGCGGCACTCGGGGTGGGGCTTCTCCCTCTCTCCATGGCGACTTCTTCTTCAGCGTGGGGCGCGCCATCTGCTTCTGATGCACCGGCTACCGGCACCACCCGACCAGAAGACCCGCAAACACATCCTGTCCAACAAACCGAGTCACAACAGGCTGCATCACCTGCCGCTACCAGACAGGAGCCCACTGCGCCAGAAACGCCACGCACCGCGCAGGACTGGAGCGAACGGGGCCGTTACGTGGCTGCTGCTGCGGACTGCGCAGCCTGCCATACAGCACCGCAGGGAGCGGCCTATGCAGGGGGCTATGCGTTCGAACTGCCCATTGGCACGCTTTATGCCTCCAACATCACACCAGATAAGACGCATGGCATCGGGAACTGGACGGAAGCACAGTTTATCCGCGCGGTGCGGGAAGGCATCCGCCCGGACGGCGCCAGCCTGTATCCGGCCATGCCTTATCCATCCTATGCCCGCATGACGGATGACGATCTACACGCATTGTATGTGTATTTCATGCAAGGCGTGCAGCCCGTGGCGCAGCCGGTACAGGCCAATGCCATTCCGTGGCCGCTTTCCATGCGCTTCCCCCTGACGCTCTGGCGCTGGGCATTTGCACCATCACCGGAAGCAGCCCGTCACGCCACAACCCGGCCGTTTGCCGATGCAGAACTGGCCCGCGGTGCGTATCTGGTAGAAGGGCCGGGCCATTGCGGGGCTTGCCACACACAACGCGGCATCGCCATGCAGGAAGAAGCTCTGACCGCACAGGATGGCCCGCGTTATCTGGCCGGCGGCAAGGCCGTAGATGGTTGGACTCCGCCCTCCCTGCGGGGCGAGCCCCGCACGGGGCTTGGCACGTGGAGCGTGGCGGATATCACCACCTTCCTGAAGACAGGCCGTAACGCGCGGGGCAGCGCTTTTGGGAATATGGACAGTGCCGTGCATCATGGCACGCAGTACCTGTCCGATACTGATCTGACAGCCATGGCCCGCTACCTGAAAACCCTGCCTGCCGCCACGCCCCGGCAAACCGACTGGAAACGCAGTGGCGCCGCCACCAAAGCACTGCAATCGGGAGGGCAACTGACATCAGGGCAGAGAGTGTATCTGGATAATTGCGCTGCCTGCCATCGTTCCAATGGCGCGGGGTATCCCAGCACCTTTCCCCCTCTGGCTGATAATCCCGTGGTCATGAACCCGGCAGCAGACTCGATCATTCATATCATTCTGACGGGTGCTACCCTTCAGGGCACACAAAGCGCTCCTTCCGCCTTCACCATGCCCGGCTTTGCTGGCCGCCTAACCGATACGCAGATTGCCGCTGTTGCCACCTTCATCCGTCACGCCTGGGGAAACAATGCGCCTGCTGTTACGGATGTAGACGTGCGTCACATGTGCGCCCGCCTGAGCCCGGCCAGAACACAGGTTGCCCCGCCCAGCCCGGTTCAGCCTGCGGAAAAACGGGCGGCGCTTCCCTCCCCGTTGCAGCCGGCTTCATCCGAGGGAAGAGAGCAAAACCCTGAAAAGACCAATCAACCGCCTGCGGAAAAAGCACCACAGCCAGCATCTTTCCCACCCAACAGCAGTTCTGATACAGCGCACTCTCCTTATTCCGGCGGAAGCGAAACGGAATAACAAGTTCAGGCTGGAAACAATGCTCAAGCAATGGCACACTAAGAGAAGTAACTGGCCCAAACACAGCCCTGTCCGGGCAGAGGAGAGAACGGGCACTTCATGAAGGCTATGCTCAGTCGCTCTTCACGCCGGACAGAAGCACAGGAACCCCGTCTGGTTCCGCCCTCTCCGGCTGGAGCCGCGCCTCCCACTTCAGGGCCTACCCCCCTTTCCGACAGCAGTCGTGAGAGCCTGAAGCCCTCTGCGTGGCCCATTGCCCGTCCGAACAACTACAAACGGGTAAAAGGCACCTCCACGCCGCTTATCCGTAAGGAAGTCTATGCCGAGCCCACGCTCGGCCCGGTGCTGACAGGCTCCCTGTTTGCACATTTTGCTCTTCTTACAGCCCTGCTGTGGCAGGCCACCCACCACCAGCCACACGGCACGCCAGATGGCGCGCAGCCTTCCCCGGTAGAAATGGTCTTTGCGCAGCCACAGGCCACCAGCGGCATGGTTGGCCCGCAGTCCCCTGATGCCGGAGCAGGGAATTCGGGCAAAAACCCCAGCGCTGCCGGTCAGGCCGAACCGTCTCCGGCGGAAGCTGCGCCCGGCCCGGCTGTACCGTCCGAAGACACACCGACCGCTCCGCCCCTGCCCAAATCGGATGACGGCCTGCCCAAACCCACGCCGGAAGAGCAGAAAACGGTCAAACCTGCGCATCCGCCTTCTGGCCACAAACCGCAGGCCAACGCCAAGCCGCGCCCTGTTCCGCGCAGCAAGCCCCAGCCGCACGCCAACCGCCATGCGGCATCGCCCTTTGATAACCCGATGGACCTCTCCTTCAACGAGGCCCCGGCCCCCCCCCGGCATCGCCATGGCAGGCCAGGTGGATCAGGTGGTCCGATTGATCTTTCCGTCGGCCCGGTGGTGGAAAACGGGCAGATCAACGCGCACTATACCTCACGCGCCTCCGTACGCGGCGTGAGCGACGATTACGGGCAGGAAATCAACGCGTGGATCATGCGCCACATGTATTATCCGGAAGAAGCCGCCCGAAACGGGGAAGAAGGCCCCTCCTCCGTGCATGTCGTGCTGGATCGTACGGGGCGCGTGAAGTCTGTTTATCAGACCGGCTCCTCAGGCTCCTATTATCTGGACGCTGCCACATCCGGCATGTTCCACGGAGCACAGTTGCCCCCAGTTCCACCGGACATGAAGGGCAACCATTTCGATATTGACCTGACGATCAACTACATCCTGATCCGGCACTGATAACACCAGAAACAGGGAAGCAGCCGGATAATCTTATCATGATATCCCGCTGCCTTCTCCGTCTTCCCCTTATGCTGCGGCAGGCGTCAGCAGGCCTTTTTCAAGAGCCTTGGTAAAATGGTCCCAATCCGTTTTTGTCTGAACAGCGTAGGCCGCGGAAAAACCGGCAATACCATCAGCAAAAGCCCGACCTTTGCCAATATAGCCAGCAATCGCAGCAACATCGCCCGACCGGGCATGAGCACGGGCCAGAACCCGCCCACACAGGCGCGCATAGTCGGATAACCCTTCCTGCGCAAAGTCCGCGCCAATTGCAGCCAGCCGCGCATCTTTTACCCGCCTGACGTAAAATTCCAGATCCGCGCCATTCAACGCTGCGGCTGGCGAGGCCTGCGGTTGAGAGGCCACCGCGGGCGCATCGTTGGCATCACTGCGCGTCCATCCCAGAAAGGCATCAGACACAGCCTGCATGATCCGCTGCCCTGTCACTACCCGTTCGCCCTGATTGAAAAATGGCGGATATGGGGAGGAAACAAACGGGGCCAGAACGGACTGCTGTGCCTCCTTGATCTGAAGCAGAAGCACGTCTCCATCCGGGCTAGCAAACAGGCCTATGGCGCAGAACGTGCCAACACTACCCACCCCAACCACCTTGAAGATGACATCCTTGAGGCTGTAGCGATTAAGCAGGCAAAGCCGCTCAGGTGGCTGGCTGGCGCAATAACGCGCAAACGCATGGCGCACAGCGTCTTCCTGCGCAGGAAGACGCACAACCAACGGCGGATGCTCCCGCAGGCTCGGGGCGCCGCTATCGTCCGCAACAAGCCCGAAATGCCGGCTTGCGCTCTCCAACCTCTTGGCAAGCGTCGCCTCTATCCGGGCGCGGACCTTGCGGTCCCCAAAATGGGCTACGGCGGTGGTCAGATCAACGCGGTCCAGCCAGACCTGAAGCGGCGTGAGCGCGGCCAGGCGCGTCATTTCCGCCCCGTATGTCAGCGCCATATCCTCGGCAAGTGCGCCCGCCACCTTTGCGGACAAGCCCGTTTCTTCTCCCGCAAGCACCAGCGATGTGCCAAGCCGTTTGACATCCCACTCAAATGGGGCTGGCAGCGTTTCATCAAAATCATTGATATCAAAAACTGGCAGCCCCTCGGGCGAGGCATAACTGCCGAAATTGGCCAGATGGCAGTCCCCACAGGCCTGCACCATCAACCCGGTTGCTGGCGTATGGGCAAGATCTTGCGCCATAACCGCAGCCGCCCCGCGCAGGAACGCAAACGGAGACACCTTCATCCGCTCGTAGCGAACCGGAAGAAGACTGGCGATCCGGTGCTTGCCCTGCTCTGTAAGGATGGTGACAGGGTCTTTCCGGTCTATCGGCACCGCCCATTCGGCCTGTGCCGCCCGGCGCACCGCTTGTCGGAGAGCCGCCCCGTGGGCGTAACGTTCAGCCCGTGTCAGGGCAGAATGGGGAGGAGAAGCCGCACCCGGAGCGGTTGAGATATGGTCAATCATGGCTCCTTATAACAGGAGCCAGCCTTGATCGGGTACACCGGAAGAAAAAATGTCTCTTTAAAGAGAGGGTCCTTTCTGCAGGACAGATTTAAGACTTTCCATCCGGCTGGCGATATCGCGGTAATTCAGCGCCTTTTCAACATGCTTGAGGTGCATGTCCATCAGCCTGACAGCTTCCATAGGCTCGCCGGCTTCCAGCGCATCAATAATCTGGCTGTGTTCATCACAGGATTCATGCGCATCGTGAGAAGACTGATACAGGGCGGCAATCAGCACGGTTCTGGTCGTCAGGTCCTGCAGGATGGACCCCAGCACAGGGTTGCCGATGGTTTCCGCCAGACAGACATGAAAATGCCCCAGCAGATAACTGCGCTGTGCTCGATCATCTTCCTCCAGCGCCCGCTGCTCGTTCCTTACATGCTCACGCAGGATAGCTATTTTTTCCGGCGTTACGTGATCCGCCGTGGCCAGCATGCCCACTTCCAGCGCCCGACGGGCATTGATGGTGTTTCTGGCTTCCTCCACCGTTGGTTCGATCACAAACCACCCGCGGCGCGGCATGACTTCCACAATGCCCCGTGCCTGCAAACGGATCATGGCTTCCCGCACAAGGGTGCGGGAGACCTTGAAAATCTCGGACAGTTCCTTCTCGCCAAGCCGTTCACCGGGCGCGATGTATCCAGAGAGAGCCGCATAGACAATGCGGTTCTCAATCACATGAGGCTGGTGGTGCGAAGCGGGTTCTGAAGACTCGGTCATACCAATTTATGGCCCCGTTTTCAGGGTTTAGACAAGCCTGCTGCGTGGCTGTGCCTTCATGCCATCAGAAAAGCCTGCTCCATCCATTTCTGATAAGTCTCTGTTTTTCCATGCAAAGAGATTTTGCAGCGGATTGCACGCCGGAAAGGCCGTCTTTTTTATTGCTCAATCAGATCATTTCGCTTGTATGCAAGAAATAATTGCAGTTATGTTACGTTTCATAATGTTCTTGTATGCAAGGTGTTCACCATGGCTGAGAGAGGCAGAAAGCATCCCGTTGAGCATCATGATGCCCAACACGCCAACGCTATGGGTCTGTCATTGTGAAAGCCTTTTTTCCCATGCGCTCCCTGTTCCTGCAGATTGTGGTCATGACAGTGCTCGGTGTGCTTGCAGGCGTATTCACGCCGCACGCCGCTCAGCATTTCAAGCTGCTGAGTGATGTCTTCCTCAAACTGATCTCCATGATTGTCTCTCCGCTTGTTTTCTGTGTGATTGTGCAGGGCATGCAGGGGGCAGGCACCATCCGCACAGTTGGGCGGCTGGGCAGCAAGGCGCTTCTGTATTTTGAAGCCATGACAACTGTGGCGTTAGGTGTGGGGCTGCTGGCTGCCGTCACCCTGCATCCCGGAACAGGCCTATCCCTGCCGCAGCAGGATCTCTCTCAAGCCGCCCAGCAGGCACATCAGCAAGCCTCTGCCCTGAAGACAGGCGGCGTGGACGCGTTCATTCTGCACCTTATCCCCAAAAACCCTGCTGATGCCTTTGTGCATAATGATGTCATGCAGGTGCTGGTTTTTGCGCTCATCTTCGGGTGCGCCCTGCTCCTCGCCGGGGAACAGGCAGCCCCCGTGACACGCCTTGTTCAGGCGCTCAGCACCATCTTCTTCCGTATCATGGGTATTATCGTGCGCTTTGCTCCTCTGGGGGTGTTTGGGGGCATCAGCTACACCATCAGCCATTACGGTCTTGGCTCTATCGAGCCTCTGCTCCGCTTCCTGTTTGTCTATTTTCTGGCCGTCATCCTGTTTGTTGGGCTGATACTGGGCGGCCTGCTGCGCTTGTATTGCGGCGTCAATATCATCTCTCTGCTGCTCTATCTGCGTGAAGAAATGAGCATCGTGCTGGCCACAACGTCGTCTGACGCAGTTCTCCCCCAGATCATGCAGAAGCTGATTGATATGGGCGTGGGCCGCAAAACGGTGGGGATTGTCATTCCCGCCGGTTATTCCTTCAATCTTGATGCGCTCTCCATTTACCTGGGCCTTTCCATTCTCTTTCTGGCACAGGTTGCGCAGGTTACGCTGAGCTGGCCCCAGTTGCTTCTGGTGATTGGCATGGCGCTCATAACATCCAAGGGGGCGCATGGCGTACCGGGGGTGGCAATTGTCATTCTTGCCGCCACTGTGTCTCTGGTTCCTGAAATTCCTACCGTTGGCCTTGTGCTTCTGGTGTCTGTGGACTGGTTTGTGGGAATTGCCCGTGCCTTTGGCAACATTGTGGGCAATTGCGCCGCCGCCATTGTGGTCGCAACATGGGAAAAAGACATAGATCTACAGCATGTTCGCAAAACGCTGGCCCATGCGCCTACCTCAGAAAACACCAGACAAACCAACACGCATACTCTGAAAAACATCCCTAACGACGATATCGGGGGAGAATGAGATGTAACGCTTCCGCGCCCCCATCCTTTCCCCACCCGTTCTGTTTTCCCCTGAGGTTGACGATGTCTCTTCGTGCGCCAACGCCCAAGCTTTGCCTGAAACTTGCTCTCTCCTGCACCTGCCTGAGCGCCATTCCGCTTTTTGAAACAATGGCGGCAACAACGCCTGCGCATCATGCTGCGCCCCGCACCGTGCAGGCAAGCACGCGCCATGCAGGCCCTACGGCCAGAAAACCCACCCACGCACGCCGCAACACCGGACCGCTCACCGCGTCTCAGGGCGAAGATGTGCAGGTCAGCATTCATCGTGATCCTTTCCGCAATCAGCAGCATGTGCCTGATTCCGCCACCCGCCTGACCGGCAAGGATTTGCAGGAACGCAACGTACGGCAGATGACTGATCTGATCCGCGTTGCCCCCAACCTCACCGTCCAGCCCTCCAACGGATCTGCCGGGCTGAACTTCGCCCTGCGCGGCGTAGGCATGGCGGACCTGACCCAGAACAACCTGCCATCAGTGATGCCGTATGTGGATGATGTGGCCATGCCCATCAGCATCATGACCTCCGGCATCATGTTTGATATGGACAATGTGACAGTCAATCCCGGCCAATCCGGCCTGACACATGGGCAGGTTACAACCGGCGGGGAAATCAACTTCCATACCGCAGACCCTACCCGCACTTTCCACGCTGGCATTACAGAAGATATTGCCAGCTATGGCCGCAACCGGGTTGAAGGTTATCTGTCCGGCCCCATTGGCAAATCACTCTCCTACCGTATCTCCGGCCAATCTCTTACCGGCGGCGGATTTCAGCACAACACGCAAGGCAAAGGTTTTGGCAATGCGGATCTGGGCGCGTTACGGGGCAAGCTGCGCTGGCAGATAGATGATACCACCCGGCTGGATATTGGCGGCCACTGGACAAGTGACCAGTCCGACGCCCCGGCGGGCGCCATCATGACCAACAGCTACGGCATTCCCACCAACCAGAATGACATCATGGCCACCAACTGGGGGCTAAGCCAGCAATTTGCCAACGCCATTGGTATCAGCGCCAGCAATCAGAAACCACGGGAAGACAATCTGTTCTGGGGCGCAAATGTCCGCTTCACCAAGGATTTCTCATGGGGAAGACTGACCACTGTCAGCGCCTATGAAAGCATGGACGAACATGAACTGTCAGACCAGACCAACACAGTTGGGGCCTATGGCAACATGTACCGCAACAATCAGACCAACTTCTTCTCGCAGGAAGTAAAACTGGCATCCAACAACATGGCAGACCGCCTGCAATGGGCTGTTGGTATGTATTACAACCGCGGCAGAACAAATTCCAATTTCTGGTATGACATGTCAGACCGTTATGCCTCCACAGATAACGGGCTGTATTTCTACAAAACGGCATACGGGCAGAACCAACAAACCTTCAACCAATATGCACAGGTTTCCTACCGGCTGATCAAGGGATTGCGTCTGATTGGCGCTATCAGCCATGAATCTGATGATCGCCAGTTGCTCAATCTGGTTGGCACAACCTATAGCGGGGCCAAAGCCACAACATCCACCGTATTTGGCTCAAGCGGTGCGCTGGCCAACCAGTTCTCAGGCCGGGTGGGGCTGGAATATCAGGTAACACCGCACATCCTCACCTATGTTGACTTCCGCCGTGGCTTTAAGCCCGGTGGGTTCTCTGCCAACATGACCAGCGTGCCCGAACAGCTTAAACCCTTTAAACCGGAACAGGTTCTGACCTATGAAGGCGGTTTCAAAACCTCCTTCCTGAACGATAAACTCCGCTTCAATGCCGCCGGTTTTTATTATGATTATCGGGACCAGCAACTTCTTGGCAGTATTGTGGTGCCTGTTTATGGCGTGCAGGGCGCATATGTTAACGCCCCACGGTCCTATATTTACGGTGCGGAATTCAACGCCCAGATCCGCCCCTTCCGTGGCCTGACACTGACCCAGAACTTTGGCTACCAGCATGGTGTTTACAGTCAGTTTCAGGGCGTGGACCGTTCCGCAACCACAGCCCATTATAACCAGACTGGCCAGTGGTCGGCGTTCTACACCAACTATAACGGCGTCGATATGGGGCTGGCCAATCTGACCCTCAGCGGTTCCGCCATGTATACATGGAAGGTTCTGCGTGACTATCAGATGACGTTTGACGTGGACTACAGCTATCGCGGTGCGCAAACACAGCCGCAATATATTGGGCTTGGCGGCTATTACCGTGCGCCCGCCTATTTTCTTGTCAACAGCTTCCTGACTTTTGCATCGCCCAAACAGCATTGGTCCGTCACCGTGTATGGCCAGAATCTGGCGGATCGTCGTTACTGGCTGTCTGGCGGCACACAGTCCACTTTCTACTCTGTTATACCCGGCAACCCGCGGTTTGTAGGGGCTAAACTGAACTTCACTTACTGATATTTTTGGGAAAGCCAGCGTTCACTGATCTGATTTTTCAGGAAAAGAAAACGTCCTGTGGCTTCCCCAGATACACCAAAGGCGTCCCGCAAAAGGGACGCCTTTTTCATTATGCTCATATCAGGATACTATTCTCACGATCCCTACAAATATATTTTCCATTCCGCCCTATTTACTCTCTGTTTCTCAAACAACACGTAAATCACATCCAAAAAGGCATCATGTTTTATTTTCACATGACCGTATCAAATCAATACACGGTACAGGCCATGAGATCTCCAAGCATAGACAAATGCTATTCCGGTCGTAAGCCTCCCTTATTCAGGCTCGCTCCTGCCAAAATTTATAGACAGGTTCCGGCACATACAGAAGGTTACGTGCGCGGGTACACGCCACATAGAGAAGGTTGATTTCCTGATCACACTCTTCCACACGTCGAAGAAGCTTCTCCTTCTGGCGGGCCAAGAACTTTTCAGAAAGGTCTTCCTGCTCCTCCAGTTTCAACAGACGCGCCAAAGCACGCTCCCGCCGGGCAGCCCATTCTGAAGGCGCTTGAAAATCATCCAGCATGATAACGGTGTCAAACTCGCGGCCCTTGGCTTTATGCGCCGTTGAACAGACAAGGCTGACATCGTCCGGGCTTTCACGGTGCAATGCCTGAATGGCCTTCACCTTCGTATCCAGATCATGATTATGCCTGTCTATAATGGTAAAAAGCCGTTTGGCGGTCGGGTCCGCATTTTCACCATCCTTGGCGGCAAGCAGTTCCTTCCATGATCCAAATGGCAGCGCGCCTTCCGTCCCTCTGGCCATAGGGTTGGTGTGGCGCCGGTATAACGTCAGCGCGGCCCGAATTTCCTGCATCATATCCTGCACACCGCCCAGAACATGAAAAGGCGTCTGGATGTTTACAAGGCTTTCAAACAGGCGCGCATTGGTACGTGCCAACACCAGCGTATTCCGCGCAGGACGAATTTTCCCGGTATAATGACGGATTGTGCTCGGCTGCGCCGGGTTTCCGCGTAGCCGATGCCGCGCTGGTCTGGAATGCTGGGCCAAGGTCGCGTTTGAAAGGCGGGCAATGTCCTCCCCAAACCGCCAGCTTTGCGTTAAAGGCAATTCCTTCACCTTCAGCGCCCCCATGGCATCAATGGCTCCCCGGAACGCATAAATGGACTGATGTGGGTCCCCTACCGCCACAACGGGCAAACCGGATTTTTCCAGAATGGAAAACAGCACAGGGTTCAGATCCTGCGCTTCATCCACCATGATATAGTCATAGCCCGTGATTTTGCAGTCCATTTCAAACCGCTTGAGATACACATCATGCGTTATAGGAAAGGTGGTGTTTTCAAACCGAATAATATATTTGAAAGCCTGCGCCACAAAAGTGCGGATAGCGCGGTTCCGTTTGGCATCCTTTTCCGGGCAGTGAGCCTGCGTCAGTTTGGTGCCCCCACTGATGAGAAAAGCCGTCAGTGTTTTCAGCACCGTTTCCGCACTTCCGGCGGGGGCGGTCATCCGCAGTTCCTGTTCAAGCTGCCTGATATGCCGGGTCGTGTAGCGCGGAATGATGCGCTCACGCTCCAAGGCACGAATATTCAGGTCCTGATAAGCATAACTATGGGCGGTACGGGCCTCAATATGCCGCGGAAACCGGCTACGGGCTTCGCGTGCAATGGCACTGTTGAAGGCCAGATAGAGCCCTTTATGTCCCGCCCATTTTTCACTGAACAGCACCAGCGTGGTTGTCTTGCCACACCCGGCTCCGGCCACCACCTTGAAACTGCTTGTGGGGCTCTTGGCCAGAATTGCCAACTGCTCGGGTGTACATGCACTCATTCACCATACTCATCTCTACGTACCAACGCTGGGGCCTTGTAACCCAGATTGCGAAATGAGGGAGGTTTATTTGTAACATAATGTGTGAGTGGGAAAATCGAAGTAAAACGATCCATGCTGCAATAGTGCCGAAGTCAGCAAAAAGTCAGGTATGAGGCTTGGAATATGCCGGAGGGCTTTCTGGACCTTTCCCGTCAGTTTTACGCCATCAACCGTAGCTGTCATGGGCCGGTATACGGCAAGAAACGTCCCTACTCCCGTAGTTGTCAGAGCCCTGAAAGATGTTGCCTGTTTTTGTTCTTCTGGAGAAAAATACGGCACATGCTCAAAAAATAAAGCGTCACCAATATTACCGCTATCCAAGTATGCATAGCGCACCGACTGATCTGAAACGACAGGAAAAACCAGATATGCTGAGTTTGCAGACGGATCACTCGAAAGAAGCATTGGCCTGTGACAATCATACTCCGCCGCCGGGCCGAAAGTCACCCCAGTATCGGTCATATGAAAATGAGGAAACTGTTTTAAAATCTGCAAGCCAAGAATTGTCTTTTCGCCGTCGTTGTCTGAAAAATGACATTATGAAAAACAGTTTTCCCAATCGTCAGATTATCCACCACAACAAGCGGACCAGTATCTGATCGGCCTTCCGCATCAAAAGAGTTAGATACTTTTCCAATACTCTTAAACCTGCCTGATTTAAGATACTCGTTTGATAAAATACTGATAAATGCACCGGTATCCAGAACGGCATCGACCTTTTTCTGATTGATCAATACCGGTACAACCGGATTGATACCAGGCACGGCTTTTCTTTGTAAGGTTTTTACGTAATCCACATGGTTAACGGGTACCCAATCAACAGAAGGCGTTGGTAAATCTTCTGTCGGGACATTGAGGCTAATATGATCCATATTTATAAATTTTAGTGATGGAATACGGAAGAAATCCCTTAAAGGCTTCTCATATTTTCCTTGCAGACCATGCAAGGCCACAAGCCAGTCTTTCCATGATCCAGCCAACCCAGCATTTCCAGCCTTTAGAATCTCCGCATACATAACAAGCGGTTCAAGATCACGGAGCCCTCCCCCGCGCTCCAGATACGCCACCATACGGTTTGCCTGTTTGTCCGATTGTGTAAAGTCGCTCTGCATGCGTGCAAGCACTGATGCAGCCAGTAACGACCAAAAGGGAGTTTGGCTCGCCAGCATTGTCTGCACCGCGCGCGGGTCCCCCCGCATGCATCCCTTGAACAATACCCGCCTTATCCCCCATACCCAACGTTACACTTCCATCGGGGTTGTGTCTTATGGTCCGCGTGAACTCTGGTGAAATTGTCTGAGCCTCTGCCGCGACCGAAACCGCCATCCATAGACACACGACACCAAGAGCTTTCCAAGCAGGCATTCTTGAAAAATAACGATACATCATAATAATAGACAATCCAGAATTAAAAATACACTTTTACCTTAATTCAATCATAGAATCGATTCTATAAAATACACATCCAATTATCACAAATTTTATACCTTGGGTTTTTAGATGTGGCTGGACCAACACTCTTGCCCCTTGCACACGATCGCCTACCGCGGCTTAATTCCAATTACAAAAAGGAAGACTCTGATCAGTCCGGTAAGGAGTAGAATGGCTCACACAAACATGGCGGCCCTTCGTGAAGCCGCTGGCACAAACTTTGAAGCGTTTACTTCGGCCGATGCCGCTGTGGATCAGCTCTGCGCCCTTTACAAAAACAGCACACAACGCCTGCATACCCAGTTTGCGGCGCGGCAGGGGTGCCCTCCGCATGAAGCCACATACCCCTGTCTGGCTTTGGAATTGCCTGCGGGAACTGCCATCAAGGGGCGTCCCCCGTTTGATGTGATGCTGGAGCCGGGGTTTTATTGCTCCACCATCACGCAACCCGCCCTGTTCCGGGATTATCTGCGCGAACAGATCGGCCTGCTTCTGCACCACTATGGCCAGCCTGTTCTGGTTGGCTGTTCACACCGGCCTGTGCCGCTGCCTTACGTCATGGAAGAAGCCGTAACCGGCCTGACAGAGACAGACCTGCGGCTGCTGCAAGAACAGTTTGTGCTGCCTGATCTCCATTACACGGATGACAGCATCGCCAATTGTGAATTGCTGCCAGACCCCAGCCGCCCACGGCCTCTGGCGCTCTTCACGGCAGAACGCACGGACTACTCCCTGGCACGGCTGCATCATTATACGGGCACCAAACCGCGCCACTTCCAGCGCTTTATTCTGCTGACCAACTACCAGCGCTATGTAGACACCTTCCGCGATTACGCACGCACGCAGGTCGATGATCCGAACAGCCCCTACACTGCCTATGTCGAACCGGGAGAACAGATCTACACCGGGCCGGACAGCGCAGAAACATTCACGCCGCTTACCAGCCTGCCACAGATGCCCGCCTACCATCTGTGCCGCCCTGATGGGGATGGCATTACACTGGTCAATATTGGGGTCGGTCCCTCCAACGCCAAAACCATTACAGACCATCTGGCGGTTCTGCGCCCCCATTGCTGGATCATGGTCGGCCATTGCGCGGGCCTGCGCCGCTCCCAGATTCTAGGGGATTATGTGCTGGCCCACGGCTATGTTCGGGACGACCACGTGCTGGACGACGACCTCCCGCCATGGGTGCCTGTCCCCCCTATTGCCGAAGTTCAGGTGGCCATGCAGGAAGCCACTGCCCGTATCACCGGCCTGCACGAGTCGGAAATCAAGACTCGCCTGCGCACCGGCACGGTCATGACCACGGACAACCGGAATTGGGAACTGCGGCTGCGTCAGCTCTTCACCCAGATCAACATGAGCCGCGCCATAGCGGTGGACATGGAATCCGCCACCATTGCGGCCAATGGCTTCCGCTTTCGCGTGCCATACGGCACCTTGCTCTGCGTTTCAGACAAGCCTCTTCACGGAGAACTGAAGCTGCGCGGCATGGCAAATGCGTTTTATCGTGAGAGAGTGAGCCAGCACCTGATGGTCGGCATTGAAACCATGCATATGTTGCGTGAGGAAGGCGTTGCCCGCCTGCATTCACGCAAACTGCGCGGGTTTGATGAGCCCCCGTTCCGGTAATGGACAATGAACAAACTGCAACGAGCCTGGAAAGGGCCTGAACTGTATGCCTAGCGCCACACCTTCCACCATCCCTGAAGGGGTTCCTACCATCCGCGTTGTCGCCATGCCAACGGACACCAACCCGGCAGGGGACGTGTTTGGTGGCTGGATCATTTCCCAGATGGATCTTGCCGCAGGCACCACTGCCGCCTTCCGGGCCAACGGGCGTGCCGCTACGGTCGCCATCAACGGGCTGGTGTTCCTTGAACCCGTGGCCGTGGGTGATGAGGTGAGCATCTATACGGAAATCACCCGTGAAGGCCGCACATCCATGACCATTCATGTGCAAACATGGCGGCGCGCCCGCCATACGCATCTCACCTCCAAGGTGACGGAGGGGGATTTCACGTTCGTCGCCCTTGACGCCAACCGCCGCCCTCGGTCCCTGCCCCCCATCAAACCGGGCGACGCCCCCGTCAATCCTGAAATCTGAGGCCGTAATCCCGGTAGCCACTCCCCAAGGTTACCGGGATGCCTCTCCCTCTCCCCTGCGCGCAAACCCTGTTTGGTCCGTCGCGGCCCACAATCGAGCGAAGCGGCCTGCGCTATCCTGCCATCCATGTTCCCGACCGCTCCAGGGCTTCTTTTTTGCGGCAGAGCATTCCGTCCGGCCCGGATTTAAGCTAGAGCGTTGGCAGACATCAGGTTGAGTGTCAGCCTGAGTGTGTCATCAGGCATCCATCTTCCCTCTTTACCGTTACGTTAGCGGTAAAGATTTCGCCCTGTGGCGGAGCGCATCAGGAGGCCAGCCCTCTTGCGTCTGGAAGAGCAAAGGCTAAGGATCAGCCGCCACGCAAATTCTCTCTTGCGGGGTGGTTTCTGCACGGCCAGCCTTTTAACCACAGGCTGGATGGCAGGGTAGCAAGCAGTCAGGACGGGAGACCGGGCGCGTATGAAACATTGGCAGATTGATCAGTTACCGTGGGACAGCTTTGATCCCTCCAAGGTGGACCCTGAACTGGTGAAGGCCGTGAAGGCAGCCTCTGTTGTGGAACGCAACAGCGTGGACTACGCCCAGTACCTGAATAACGTGTTCTATGATGATCCGGATTTCCGACAGGCGGCCGACCATTGGGCCGTGGAAGAAATTCAGCATGGGGATGCACTGGGCCGCTGGGCCATGCTGGCTGACCCTGAGTGGGACTATCAGGAGGCCTTTCAGCGCTACCGTGATTTCTACAAGATTCAGTTGGATGTTGATCAGTCCATCCGTGGCTCCCGCACGGGTGAACTGATTGCGCGCTGCATGGTGGAAACCGGCACGTCCTCCTTCTATACGGCGCTGGCGGATGCAACGGACGAACCTGTGCTGAAGGCCCTGTGCAAACAGATTGCAGCGGATGAATTCCGCCACTTCAAGCTGTTTTATGACCACATGCACCGCTATCTGAAGCGTGAGAAGATCAGCACGCTACAGCGCGCCCGCATCGCCCTTGGCCGCGTGACGGAAAGCGAGGATGATGAACTCGCGTCCGCCTATCATACAACCAATGAACCGGCGGGCATGCCTTACGATCATAACCGCTGCATTGCCAACTATATGGCCCGCGCCATGAAGACCTATCAGCCCAAACACCTGAAACGGGTAACGGGCATGATCTTCAAGACCATCGGCCTGACCCCGCACAGCAAATTGCAGGATCTTGCCTTTTATGTTGCTGAAAAACTGTTTTTCAGCCGCCAGAAGAAATTCGCCCGCATGGTGGGGCTCACTTAGCATTTCCGCTTTTCAGCCCCCCACGCGACGAAGCAACAGAAAAAACCTGCGAGCGGCCACCGTGCTCACCGCAGGCATGTTCCATCCCGTCTCTTAAATTACGCAGCGCAAAAGAGACCAGACGCCAACAGTTTCTACTCGCTGGCAGCGTGGGTGAATACTTATCTCTTCTCTTCCGGGTTTCTCATAACATTCAATGAGCCAAGTTAAAGAATAATCCGGCACCCTATTTCAATTTATACACTATATTCATTACAGATATTCTTCCCCTTTGCTTTCAATAAAAACGGAACCTCCTGGCACCGCTCGCGTCTGTCTACACAAGACATGGCCCCGCCTAAGGGATGGAGACTTTTACAGTCTCTCTTGGCTCCTTGCCTGCCCCCAGCCTTTTTAGAGAGGAGAAGTCGTCATGACGGATGACACGCATACCCCCGAGCATGATCCGGTGCGCCGCCGCCTTTTTAAGGTTGCCGGCATTGCAGCCGCTGCCGGGGCATCATCCTTGCCATTTTCCACTTCTGCCGCGCCATCCCAGAAAACAGGAGCTTCCATGCCCAATGCCTCCAATACCCCGCTGGAAGACCCGCGCTCCCTTTATCCGCATGCACCGTTCAAGGCACAGCCGCAGGAATGGCCCGGCCTTGCATCCAAAATGACGCCACTGCCAGACCACGGGGAAAAGAGCTATAAAGGCAGCGGACGCCTTGCCGGACGCAAAGCGCTGATTACAGGCGGAGATTCCGGTCTAGGCCGCGCCGCAGCCATTGCTTACGCACGAGAAGGTGCGGATGTCGCCATCAACTATCTACCGCAAGAAGAAGCGGACGCCAAAGAAGTGGCAGAACTGGTGCGCAAGGAAGGGCGCAAATTCGTCGCACTGCCCGGGGATCTGCGTGACGAAAAATTCTGTCAGGATCTGGTAAAGCAGGCTGCTGAAGAACTTGGTGGGCTGGATATCTTCGTCAATTGTGCCGGACGCCAACAAACACATGACAGCATTCTGGATGTGACAACCGAAGCGTTCGACTGGACACTCAAAACCAATCTTTACGCGTTGTTCTGGCTCAGCAAAGCGGCCATTCCGCTCATGAAACCGGGCTCAACCATGATCTTCACTTCCTCCACCAATGCGTACGAGCCCTCAGTTAATATTCTGGACTATTCAATTACAAAGGCAGGCATCTCCAATTTTGCCAAAGGGCTCGCCAAGCAACTGGTTGAAAAAGGTATCCGGGTGAACGCTATTGCACCCGGTCCATTCTGGACGGCCCTTCAGGTCAGTGGTGGCCAGACCATGGAAAATGTCGAGAAATTTGGTGAAACTGTTCCCATGAAGCGCCCGGGCCAGCCAGTAGAACTCGCCCCGGTCTATGTGATGCTGGCATCCAGTGAGAGCAGCTACCTCACTGGCCAGGTTGTGGGGGCAAATGGCGGTGTGGGCCTCCCCTAACCCCGGAAATTGCCCTTTGCACGGATGAAGCGGCTTTAAAAGCCTGCAAACGCAATCCAGCCGTTTCCTCCACGGAAAGGAAACGGCTTCTATCCTGTTATCCTTGCACCAAGATCTCAAACCTGTCTTGCCGGTTTCAATGACCCCACGCCATCCCCTCTTTACGGACTGTGCAAAGGGTCACAAAAAAGGCCATCTCCGTTAACAGAGATGGCCTTTCTTTTATCCTGCACGATAAACGGGTTTTCAAAAAATGATCTTCAAAGTGTTTCCTGACGCCATCCCTCTGAAAAGAAGCGGCTTTTATCAGCCGCTTCCAGGAAGAACCCTTTAGAACGTCGCGTTCACGCGTCCGTAGTAATAACCACCCGTCATTGGCACCTGAGAGGATGACTGATCATAGATGTAGGCACCAAGGTAGTTCACGCTTTGCGGCACGCGCCGGGGGCGGATATTGAACAGGTTGTTACCACCTACTGCCACATGCCAGTTCTTGTTGACCCGATACCCAATTTCCAGATCTGTCAGCCAACGGGGCGAATTTTTGAACTGGTAGAAATCGGTCACACTATATTGCAGCGCCTTTGGACCCCAATCCTGATACTGGAGCATGTTTGTGGTTTCACCGTAACGGGTCTGGCGAATATTCACATCCCAGTTTCCGACTGTGTAGAAAGCATTCAGAATGATCTTGCTGCGCGGATAAGCTGTGGTGATGTAACCGATATTCTGGGCGTTCAGCAGTTCCTCCCCATTGGTGCCCAGACCGTTATGATGCAGGCGTGTGCGGTTGAGGTCCAACGCCATGGTTGTTGTCAGAGTGCCATATTTTCCCATACGGAACGTGTAGTCCGCGTTGATATCTAACCCCTGCGTACGGGTGCTGGCACCGTTTGACAGGTAATAGGCCTGAATGTTGTCCAGTGACGCATCATTCGCCGGGGGCGTAAAGCCCATGGACTGAATGGCCGAAACAGCAGACAGGCCGCTCACTGTTCCACCCTGCACTATGCGGTCACGAATATTGATCTGATAAACATCCACTTCCACGTGGAAGCCGCGAACAGGCTCAACCACAATCCCGCCAGACACGTTGGTTGAACGTTCCGGCTTCAGCCCCGGCGCCCCAAGGCTACGCGCCGCTGCAGAATCAGCCGCCAGCAAACCGGAAGCCCCGTTGGGGGAAACGTTCATGGCGCTGTAGTGCTCTTCAGCCAGTGTGGGGGCGCGGAAACCCGTACTGATTGTACCACGCACGGCAATGCGTTTGGTAATGTCATACCGTGTGGAAACCTTGCCGTTTTCCGTATTGCCTACGTCTGTGTAGTGTTCAAACCGCCCTGCAAAATCCAGTTCCCAGTTCTTGAGAAGATGGAAATCACCATGCACGTAAGCAGCCCAGATGTTACGATACCACTTGCCCGCGTTCTGCGGGGCCAGACCTGCAAAACCCTGCGTGCCCCCCAGCGCATAGGAATAGGGATTGCCAGCCCAGATCTGGTAGGATTCCATTCGGTGCTCACCACCAAACGCCAGCACCATGGGGACTGTATCGGCAATCTTGAAATTGCGCCGCAGGTCAAGGTTGTTTGTCCACTGCGCCATATTGAAGCTTTCAGCCCGGACATCCGTTGGGCTGGACCCACACCCTACGGGAGAATAACTTGCGCCAGCATTCGGGTCGGTCGAACAGGTGGACTGTAGAACCCCGGTATTAACGGTGTTCTTGTTCCCAACCTTGTTGTAATCCGCGCCATAAGTGGAAGAAATATCCCACTGGAAGCCGAAAAGATGATCGCCCTTGGCCCCGACGGTTGCCGCGTAATCATTTTCTTCCGCGGTTTCAATCGGCGTGAAGCCCCACGGCCAGTAGGAAAGCGCAACGCCGCCCCCAACGTCTGGCACGCGATAGTTCTGATACGTTTCAGCATGACGGTGCGCGTAAGTGATGCTGCCATAGAACATCACGTTTTCATTCAGCGGCTTGCCCCAGTCCAGACCAAAGCTTTCCCGCGTTTCTTCTGCTGTGCTCAGCACTTTGTTGGATGTTGCAGGAATATGCGCCCCGGTGCTGACATAAGAGGCCACATCGTGATCCGCTGGTTGTTCCCCTACCAGACGATGATCGCGCACATTCTTGGGCACCATGTGATCCGTATGGTACATCTGGCCGGAAAGATGCAGGTAGCCATCATTCCCCAGTTTCATGCCCCCATCGGCATTGAACTGATACTGCCAGCCATCCCCGTTATAAGCATTGGCCCCTGTCTGGGCAGAAACATTCAGGCCATGATCCTGCTTTTTGGTAATAATGTTGATCACCCCGGCAATGGCGTCAGAGCCATACATGGCTGCGGCCCCATCTTCCAGCACTTCAATATGATCAATCATATTGGCCGGGATCATGTTGAGATCAACGCCGGTCGTCCCAAAGTTCGGACCAGAGGTAGCCGTAAACGTTGTTGTTGTATGCCGACGTTTTCCATCCACCAGTACCAGAACCTGGTTGGAGCTCAGGCCACGCATATGAATGGAAGAAACAAGGGCTGCGGCATCTGTCCCCATGGTTTCCACGTTGACGGACGCATAAGTGCGGGTCAACGCATCTGCCAGGTTCATCTGCCCGGACCGACGCAATACTGCACTGCTCACCACCTTAACCGGGCTCATGCTCTGCCGTGCATGACGATTTTCCGAGTGTGTGCCAGTAACAATCACATTTTCACCAGAATCTGACACCCGGTGGCGTGGGCGTGGCAAAGATCTGGCAGGCACCGCTGCACGGGTGGCGGTTGCCGCCCCGGCTGTATGGGGAATATCCTGCGTTGTCGCCTTTTTATGAGCAGATTTATGCTGCGTTCCCTGCGGGGTTGTCGCAGCATACGCGTCTGGCACCATACCAAGCATGGGAACTGCCAGAATAGTTGCAGAAAATAGTGTTTTCCGGGATGTCATGTGCCGCCAATCCCTGCTGCGTTTGGGTATTCGTTACCCTCTTATGGGATATGAGATGCGCATCTTTTGCAATTCTAAAATTACGGTCCCGTATCAGTTCGGTCAAATTGTTGTCTTTTTGCAACATAATCCGGGTCAGAAAAGAGACACATAGACTGAGGACACCCTCTGTCTCTGCCGGTCGTTCCCAAAGGGGAGCAGGCTGTCAGACTGTATGCTCCGCCTTATTTGCCAAGGAATTCCTTAACAAGAGAGCCTATTGTTTTCTAGAAAAACCAGGGGCCGCTCGAACAAAGCATATGCCCTCATCTGACACGGATGAGGGCATATGATGGAACGCAGCCACTTTAATTTGTCGCGTCGTGGAACGAATCCCATTTCGCACAGACACTGAACACAGTGGCCAGCATCGGTCATAACGTGAGCCTCTTTTAAGAGGCTCAGACCTGTCTCATTTAGAACCCGCCGCAGTTCTGCTCGAAGGGTTTGCCCGCAAAGCGATCTTTGATCCAGGCGATCTGATCCTGCGTCGAATTGATCATGGTCGGATCATGATCCAGGCCGGGATAAAGGTGGAAGAACAGCTTGATGCCGTTCTTGCAGGCTTTCTGAGCCGTTTTTTTCACGCCACCAGGAGGTACGGAAACATCTCCCCCCCCGGTCAGCACCATAAGCGGGCCTTTTACCGGCTTGTCCCCCATGATGTCTTCTTTAAGCATGGCCTGAACCGCAGGCACCTTGGTCCAGTTCGGCTTCATGATCTGAGCACTGGTTTTGCCCAAATAGGCCGCATAACCGGTAAACCAGCAGCCCTTGGTGGCAATCAGCGGATAATGCTCATAACCGTCCTTGGTCAGAATGCTGTGCACATCAAAATCCGGATAACGGGCCTTCAGCCCATACGCCACCATAGGGAAATAGAACGGGGCACCAACTTCTTCCGGTTTGGGGGCAATAAAATCCAGCATATCCACGGTGCCGGACACGGAAACAGTGCCCAGATAATCCGGGTTTTTCATCTGCTGTTCCATTTCGCCCACACTCCAGGACGCCATACCGCCCTGTGAATGCCCATCGGCCACCCACTGCTTGCTCAGCACGCCCGGCAGCGCGGCGTGAGCAGCGGCCACGGAATAAATGACATCATACCCCTGAGCCAGCTTGTTCATATACTGATGCGCACCCGGCGTGCCTTGCCCATGATAGTCCGTCGCCACAACAGCCAGCCCCGCTTTGGGGAATTCAAACAACCCTTCATCCCCGTAATAGAGATCTTTCATCAGAGAAGGCGCGCAAGGTTGCGCTACGCCGCTGGTGCCGTGGGCCCACGCCACCACAGGCCATCCGCCAGCAGGCGCGGGCCCCGCAGGCAACAGCACAAAACCGGATGTCACAACATCATGCCGTTCCGCATCCAGAGAGTGGTACAGAATACGCCATGCCGTCATCCCTGCCGGGATGGCATAATCCGTGACCTTTTCCGCCCGGATCAGCCCGCCGGGCCATGTGGGGGTATCAGCCGATGGAGCCTCTGTATAGAAAGGCGTAATGGGAAGCGCCTGTGCTGCCTCCAGCTTCAAGCCCTCGGGGATGGTTTTGGGGAGGTCAGCCTGAGCAAAGGCAGCCTGCGGCACACCAAATGCCAGAGCAGCCACACCCGCCCCGGCCAGAAGCACCTTACGCACAGCGCCATTTTTGGATACAGCCGCCTTTTTCAGACACTGCGCCAGAAGGTTACGTTTTTCAGAAAGAATTTCGGGGTGAGTGAGGGACATAACCTACGCCATTTCTGTTTCGAGAACGCTATAAAACCATGACTGACCGCAAAAATCAGCCAGGGCTTGCATTTAATTAAACAGGAAGCGGATTTTCCCTCCGCTTCCTGCCCTCGCCGATCAGCGGTTATACGTCAACAAGACGCCAGCATAACGCGGCCGCATGGTGGAGTTCAGTTGCAACAGAGACCCCTGTACCTCGTTTGAACTTGTGACCATGGGGTGCAGATTTGGCAGATTATTCACATAGAAAGACAGGTTCATATTGTTATTGAACCGGGCACCCACACGCAGGGTCAGGTAATGCTGGGCCTGTGTCAGGTAATAGCCCGAATTGTACATCAGTGTTTCTGAATCCCGAATGGGTGTGGTGCCACTGGGGCGGCTGATATACTGGTAATCCGTCCGCACATACAATTGTCCATGACCAATGGAGATGATGTTCTTGGGAATATTGTACTGAACCCCAAGGCTATAGGTCCACCCCGGTGTGCCCAGTGTATCGCCTTTACGGGCAAGCAGGCCGTTCTGGTTGGTGCCCACATACGCATTTTTGGTATAATGCGCATCTGTATAGCCAAGCGTGGTATCGATCGAGAGACCATCAAACGGATACAATGTGGCCTGAAGATCAAACCCTTTGCTAACTGCTTCGCCCAGATTAGTCGTGTACTGCACGCCGCATCCCGGCAGATAGGCATTCTGCTGAATGTTGGACCAGTTGATGTAATACAGGCTTCCTGAAATTTGCAGACGATTATGGAAAAACTGGTTCTTTGACCCAACTTCCCAGCTTTTTACCGTGTCGGACTTATATTTTCTGGGTGCCGAGGTCATGCCAAAATTATTCAGATCATTCTGGCACAAAAGCTGTGGCACGGGCGCGTTGGCACCACCCACGCGCCACCCTTTGCCCCAGCCCGCATACACCATGGAGTGGCGGTCAATCTGGTAACTCAAGGTAAATTTGGGGGTCACCGGATTTTCGGTAATCTGGCCACTGGCTGTTGTGCGGTCACCATTATGGCTGCCATCTGCAAAGTTGTGAAAGTGATAATTGGCATTGGCATACCGCACACCTGCATCAAACTTCAGCCCTTTGATAATTTCCACCGTGGCGTTGGCAAAAACGGCAACCTGCTCATCCGTGGCGCGTGTCTGGTTGATGTAGGCGTTCTGCCCTGCATTGGGCCAGCCGCCCCAGAAATCGGAAGCAGACATATCAAACAACGCCTGTGTCAAAGCGTTTGCGTTGGGTTCCTGCAATTGCTCGGAACTCATCTGCTTGTCGTTCTGATAGTACACACCGGCAACCCACATCAGGCGGTTAGCCACCGGATTGCGGGACTGCACACGAAATTCCTCGGTGAAATTACGCTGCTGGTTCAACACGCGTGAGGGACCGTAATAATATGGCGTGTTGGGGTTGATCCCTTGCTGGGTCAGCAAGGGGTAGTACGGGCTGCTGCCATCCAGAAATTCATTATAATAGGAAAGCTGATAAAGCGTGCCGTTATAGCCCGTAATATTGTTACGGTGCAGATAGGCCGTGTTCGAAATCAGCGAGACATTCCCGATATCATATTTGATATTCAAAGACGGTAGATAAAAACGGTCCGTGTTCTGCTGGTATTCGGGCGAATTGGTGCGGTATTCACTTTTGCCAGGATTGGAAAGACCCGCAAAATAGGTATCACTATCCCCCGCCAGACGCTGTTGATACATGATGGACGGCGTAATGCTCAGGTTTTCAATCGGTTTGACCAGAACAGAACCACGAAACACGTTCACATCATCATTATTGGTGTTTTTGTCTGTCTTTTTCCCGGTTCGGTAATCAAGGTGATCGATATAACCGCCCTGCCCCTGCCGTTCCGCACTGACGCGAAACGCCAGCTTGTCCTTGATGATCGGCCCGCCAAGCGCCACACCCAGATCATATGTCGGCGCGCCATACTGCGATGCTGAGACATCTGCACGGGCATAGGATGTATATTTATGCAGGTTCGGTGCAGGCGTGATGTAACGCACAGCTCCGCCTTCCGCACCGGCCCCAAACAGGGTACCCTGCGGGCCGCGCAACACTTCCACCCGTTCCATATCAAACAGTTGCGGCACCGTGTTTTCCGCACTGAAACCCAGATTACGGATCTGGATGGGTGTATCATCCAGATAAATTCCGGTGGTGGCTGACCCTGCGCTGGATGCCAGACCACGCACAACCGGCGTTTTGGATGTGGGGTCAAATGTCAGGCCCGGCGTAAAGCGGAGCACATCCTGAATGGTTTTGGCGCCCTTCATATCCAGATACGCCTGATTATACGCGGCCACACTGACCGGCACACGCATGATGGAAGTTGCGCGACGGGTGGACGTTACCGTCACCGCTTCCATGGCCCCTGCTGCGGCTTCCGCCTTGGGCTTCTTATGTGGCTGAGAAACCTGCCGTGTGGAGGCTTCCTGTTTCCCCGGTGCCTGAGCAGCATGCAGTTTGCCTGATGAACGTTTTTCCACGCTCTCCCCTGCTGCAAAAGCCGCACCTGCGTAGCCCGACACACAGGCCCAAACAGAAAAAGCCCCGACCAACGCAGTAGAATACGAACGGACAGAACACAAAGAACGTTTACGGCACACAAGGGGCGAATAAAGGGAAACAGGTCTTTTGCTCACGTGTGTCTCTTATCATTTAAGGGCAAGGGGAAAGCGGCGTTCACAACATCAGGCCGAAGGGGCAGAGCACTTAATTTTATATCCAGCCTCTGTCCAGACATCTGTTGGCGCATAAGGCCCTGTTTCCTGACGGGAACAACACCAGTATTAAAAACAAGATAAAACCGAGTTCAAAAATATGATGCCTATAACATCAGAAAAAAAATTCCATGACCGTTCCAGAAGGATGGATGGTACTTATCCGCAACAGTGTTGCATTTTTTTTACGCTAGTGCTGGAAGAAGAAAAAAGACGTTAGCTGGTCATGATCCTGCATCGTTTTAACACCCCATCTGACAGGCCCTTCTATCGCTAGAAAAATACCGAGCCGTCCCGCAATGTCTTTCTGGTGTTTTCTCAGAACTTTAACAAATCCACCCTGCCAATAAGAGCAACCGTTCATAACCGGCCTGCATTTGACGTCTTTAAACAGAGGGGTAAGGTGGCGTCTTCCTGAACGTTACACGGAATGACGATTTTTCATGTTCAGTCACATCATGTTGGGCAGCAACGACATTGCCCGCTCCAAAAAATTCTACGATGCAACTCTGGGTGTTCTGGGCTGTGAGCCCGCAACCCCTAACGCCAAAGGCCGCCTGACTTATACGCATGACGGCGAACGCCTGGTGATCACCACGCCGCTGGATGGCCAACCCGCCACGGCAGCCAATGGCGGCACAATCGGCTTTGCCATGACCCGCGCAGAGCAGGTTGAAGCCTGGCATAAGGCTGGTGTGGAAAATGGCGGAAAAGCCATCGAAAATCCGCCTGGAGTGCGCCACACGGCAATGGGAGACCTGTATCTGGCCTATCTGCGGGACCCAGACGGCAACAAACTGTGCGCCATGTATAAAATGCCGAGCGCCTGAGGCGCATCCTGATAGAGAGGAAGTTTTCTTACACTTCTTCTTCAATATCCGCCTGAGCAACCATAATGGCATGGTGGTTCAGGCGGGATGCCAGAACATGCCCCACAGACGCGGCCCCTACGCACAAGAAAACTGACAGCCCTATAGTCAGCAGGGCCCGCCCCCAGGCCCCGATACGCAGCAGATCAAGCGTTTGCAGGCTGAAGGACGAAAAGGTGGTGTAGCCACCGCACAGGCCGATCATGACAAACAGCCGCATGTTTTCAGAAACAGGATAACGCCCGCCGGCCAGCGTCAACGTTCCAAAAAATGCGATGATGAAAGACCCCACCATATTCACGGCGAGTATGGTACCCCATGGCATCATCCGGCTGTATGGGCCAGTCAGCACGGACACAACATACCGCGCCAGTGTGCCCAGCGCACCGCCCAGCATAACAATAAGACAGGTATAAAAAGACATCACACCCGACCCTCTTTCTTGCGGCGGGCCATGTCTCTCCCGCCGTTATGGCGATAGACGCAGCCCAAGGCCCCGGCTTCCACCACGGTTATAACGGCAGGAGTCATCAGCCCCGAGCGGGCGGTTATAAGGGGGAACCCCATCCCCTGTGCCGCGCCTTATAGGGCAGAGAAAGCAAGTGCTCAAGCAAACACGCACCAGAAATCTTCGTCCTCCGCACTGCCCTGCTGCCTGCTTGTACCGTCACATAAAAGGCTGCTCGGCCGCCCATCCCGCCAGAACAGTCCTGCCGCAGTCAAAAAACATGTAAAAACAAACTCCTTTTACTTTATGTGTTTTGGGGGTATTGGCCCTCCCCTGCGCAGCGCGTCACCATAAAGGGACGGGCCAGACATCCTGCCTCTTTGGCACCACTGATACGGCTTTTACGGTAATGGACCCCAAAACCCTTTTCTCCGGCATGGCGCTGGCCTTTGGGGCCTATGCCTCTTTCGCAATCAGCGATGCATTCTCCAAACTTCTGGCGGGCATGTTAGACCCGTTTGAAGTGGCATTTTCCGGCGGGATATTCGGCTTTCTGCTTCTTCCTTTTCTTCGGAAGCCGCATGAATCCTATCTGGATATCTTCCGTCCACAGCAGCGGGCCATGTGGCTCTTGCGCGCCTTTTGCGTTTTTCTGGCCACGGCAGCCAGCGTGGAAGCCTTTATGCTGCTTCCCATGCCAGAAGCACTTTCCCTCATGTTTCTGATGCCCCTGTTTGTCACCATTCTTTCTGTTGTGTTGCTGAAAGAAAAAGTAACGGCCTGGGCGTGGCTGGCGGTTGTTCTGGGATTTGTGGGCGTGCTGATTGTGCTTCGGCCGGGTGTACGTGCGCTTCATCTGGGCCATCTGTGCGCGCTGGTGGCCGCTTTTGCCAACGCAGGCAGCGTGATTGCCTACCGCCTTGCCAGCAAGGAAACCGTGCGCCTGTCCCTGTTTGGTTCCAGCCTGATCGGGCCATTGGTAGGAAACGGCGTGCTTATGGGACTGCACGCCACCTGGCCGCCAACCATGGTCTCCTGGGTCTATCTGTTCGGTTATGGTTTTCTGGCAGCTTTCGGACAATTGCTGATGATGCTCGCAACGGCGCGGGCACCCGCCAACCGCGTTGCCCTGCCCCAATACAGCCAGATGGTCTGGGGGGTTGTGCTCAGCTACGTGGTGTTTCACCAACCGCTGGATGGCTGGACCTTTGTTGGCATCATGGTGCTCACCTTCTCCGGTATGCTCAACTGGGTGCGTCAACGTATCCGGTATGAACGCATGGCCATGAAGGAACGACTGGAACGGCAGAAAGCCAAAAAAGCTGCCAAACAGGCTGCCAAGCTAGCAAAAAAAGCAGCCGTTTCTGCTCCAAAGCCCTGAATATCCCCCGTTCTGGCAAGGAAACACACCCAGCCCGCCTGTCAGAACGGTTTGACTCTCTCCGCATTTTCCAGCATCCTGCTGCGCATGACAACTTCGGCACACAACAGTGGACTGTATTATTCACCGCGCACATAGCGGTGAATGTTGTCTGTTATTGGTCAACCGCCGCCCTGCCAGCGGTTGACGACGTTTCTCGAACACCCTTGGCTGTTGTCGGCACGCTAAGGAACGTTCATGAGCCCGTCTTTTCCCTTACAGTCTGACGAGCCTCCCACGGTGGGGCTAATCGGCTTTGGCGCCTTCGGACAATTGGTTGCACGCCATATGACACCGCATGTTCAGGTGCTGGCGTATGACAATAGAAACTCGCTTGAAGACTCCGCACAGACGCTTGGCGTACGGCTGACTGACCTCACAACCGTTGCCCGCTGCCGGATCATCATTCTTGCCATTCCCGTGCAGGCCATGGCCGATGTGCTCACGCACATTGCTCCATTGCTCCGGCCGGATGCTCTGGTGCTTGATGTGGGCTCCGTAAAGGTCAAACCCACGGAGATGATGGTCCGTCTTCTACCGACAACTGTCGGCATTATTGGCACGCACCCGCTCTTTGGCCCACAAAGTGCTGGCCAGACAACAACAGGCCTGAAAATCGTGCTGTGTCCGGTGCGCGGGCCGTATCACCGGTTAGCGGCCTTTCTGCGCAAAACTCTGGGCCTGCGGGTTCTTGTCTGCACACCGGAAAAACATGATCAGGACATGGCGGTTACGCAAGCCCTTACGCACTGGCTTGCACAGAGCCTGAAGACGCTGGAACCTTTCCCATCCCATCTCACTACGCGCAGTTTTGATCTGATGCGGGATGCCATGAAGATGGTGGAAAAAGATGCACCACAGGTTTTTGAAACCATAGAATGCCTTAACCCTTACGCATCTTCCATGCGCAAACATTATCTCGACCTGCTGAGTTCTCTGGACAAGAAACTGGATACACTCACACCCGCATGAAACCAGACTCTGTGCTCCTGCGTGTATTGGGGCCAGATGACGAACCGAGCAGCCATTCGACAAGCCAAGGTCAAAACCCAGAAACGAATGTTTAGAGCGGAAAAGACAGATGTGTCATCGCAACATGGGGATACCTAAGCAAACAGACCAACATGATCCGGCGTAAAAAGGCGATACAATGACAGGTTTTTCAATCACCCTTTAAGGCAAGTCTGAGCCTGTGCATCAAACGCCTTTTCTGCCGCACCCAGTGGATGCGCGTTCTGTGCTGGAATTGAAGCTGGAAGGCCAGAATATTGTCCATAGCGCGTAGCCGAAGGGCTGAGCCGGTAAGGCTTCATATAGGGCTATAGCCCTGTGGCTCGTTCATTTTAGAGTAAGGCCCGGCACCACATGCTGTAACGCCGGGCATGTCCTGTTCCTTAGTTGTCCATGGTCCGATCAACGGCCAACCCGGCAGCAGCCTGACATATCGGCATCATTTCCACCATGTTGATGTTTACATGCGGCGGCAACTTCAGCACCCAGGCCACCGTTTCTGCAATGTCTTCCGGCAGAAGGGGTTTGGTGTGCTCATAGACCGCAGCCGCTTTCTGGTTATCGCCCAGACGTACCTGACTGAACTCACTCCCACCACATAGCCCCGGTGCAATGTTGGTCGCCCGCACCTGCTTGCCTAGCAGGTCACTGCGCAGATTCCGCATGAACAGATCAACAAACGCTTTGGTGGCGCCATATACATTGCTCCCAGGGTAGGGATAAGTCCCCGCGGTGCTCCCCAACGAGATCACATGACCCGCATTCCGATCCACCATGCCCGGAAGCAAAGCGCGTGTTATTTCCACCAATCCTGTCACATTGGTCGCAATCATCTGCTCCCAGTCTGAGGGTTTGGTTTCCCACGCTTTTTCAAGCCCCAGAGCCAGACCGGCGTTGTTCACCAGCACATCCACCTGCTGCCAGCCTTCAGGCAGACTGCCCGGCAGAGCTTTCACGGCGGCAAGGTCTGTCACGTCCAGTTTGAAGGGCAACAGGTTTTCACCCGCCTCCTTCGCCAGAGCATCCAGCCGCTCCTGCCGGCGCCCGGTGGCAATCACCCGAAACCCTTCCTTGACCAAGCGCACTGCAATAGCATGCCCAAACCCGGCTGTTGCTCCTGTTACCAAGGCCGTTTTAAGCGGATGTGTCATGAATGATCTCCTCCGATTGAAAAGAATGATAATGTGTCAGCTTAGCATTGGTACCCCATGCTGCAATCATCATCTCGTTTTCAGGCCACTGGCTCAGCCAGAGGTACCAAGGGGTTTCCATGAGTCTTTACAGCGTTCGCGCTGCTTCTTGTGCGTTAACTGGTTGGGCCAACGCCAGCACTGCGTCTAGGTCAACATATGTTTCCATATGATCCGCCAAGGCGTCCAGAGCCTGATCTATAGCCGCCCCATGCTTTTCCGGCACATTCGGGCCATTTGCTCCCCGGCCACTTTCATACCACCAGCCCCCGGGCGCAAAGTTCTTTCCGCCAGCACGCGCCAGCAAGGCGAGACGCGCTGTACGGTTTGCAAAGACCCCATGCAGATACGTGCCATAGATCTGCCCATTTGCCGCGACCGCCCCTTCCGGCTGCCCATTCAGGCGCAATAAAGGCCGCTGCCTGTCTGCACCAGACGTCTGCCCCATGTGCATTTCATAACCCGACACTTCCGTTTCCGTGCCCTCTATAAACCCGCTGGTTTCCTCCAGCCGTTTGTTCTCACCCAGCACGGTTTCAACATCCAGCAGGCCCAGAGCCGCCACACACTCCGGTTCCCCTTCGGTGCCAGCAGGGTCTGCAATGGTCCGGCCGAGCATCTGATACCCGCCACACACACCCATGACGTGACCACCCCGCGCCACATGGGCCAGAATGTCCTGATCCCATCCTTCGGCCTGCAAAACCGCCAGGTCTGCTATTGTCGCTTTTGATCCGGGCAACAGAACCAGATCACATTCAGGCAAGCGCTCACCCTGTTTTACCGGCAGAAGTATCACCCCCGGCTCCGCCCGCAGGGGGTCAAGATCATCAAAATTGGCAATCAACGGCAGAAGTGGCACCGCAATACGCAAGCGGGAAACGCCGTTCTGGCTGATTTCAGCCCTATCTGAGTGCTCTGAAACAAGAGTGCTCATCAGATCAGCCGCATCTTCGGCCGGAAGCGTTCTGACAGCCGGAAGATCCGGCACCAGCCCCAGCGGGGCCCATCCCGTGCGCTGAGAAACAAACGCCATGCCATCATGAAACAGCGTGATGTCACCACGCATTCTGTTGACGATAAACCCCTTTATTCTGGCAGCGTCCTCCGGGGCCAGCACCACCTGTGTTCCAACCAGACTGGCAATAACACCGCCCCTGTCTATATCGCCTACCAGCACAACAGGTGCATTCACGGCCTGCGCAAAGCCCATATTGGCAATATCGCGCGCGCGCAGATTAACCTCTGATGCAGAGCCCGCACCCTCCACTAGGATCAGGTCAGCCCGCTCCGCCAGTCTGTAAAAACTCTCCAACACGGCAGGCAAAAGTTTGTCTTTTTGCTTTTGGTAAGCGCGTGCGGCAAGCGTCTCCTGCCTGCGGCCCTGCACAATAAGCTGTGCGCCCGTTTCTCCCTGCGGCTTGAGCAGAACCGGGTTCATATCCACATCAGGCAGCACACCACACGCCCGCGCCTGCAATGCCTGCGCACGTCCAATTTCCCCACCATCGGGCGTAACGGCGGCATTGTTGGACATATTCTGGGGCTTGAAGGGCAGAACCCTCAGGCCGCGCCGTGTAAACGCGCGTGCCAGCCCCGCAACCAGTGTCGATTTTCCAACGCTTGACCCCGTGCCCTGCACCATCAGAACACGTGCCGTCAAAACTCCACGCCCTGCTGTGCTTTTACGCCATTTTTGAAGTGATGCTTTATCAGGCCCATTTCCGTCACCAGATCGGCAGCCTCCATCATGTCTGCCTTTGCATTCCGGCCCGTTACCATCACATGCTGGCCGGGGGTTCTAGCCGCAATATCTGCCAGAACCTGCGCTATTGGCAGATAATCATACCGCAGCGCCACATTCAGTTCATCCAGCACCACAAGGGCGACATCGGGCCGGGCAAAGGCTTGCCGCGCCACCGCCCAGGCCCGTTCACAGGCCGCAATATCCCGCTCACGATCCTGCGTCTCCCACGTGAACCCCTCGCCCAGAGCATGCCATTCCACCAGATCATCAAACCGTTCCAGCGCGCGGCGTTCACCCGTATCCCACGCGCCCTTGATAAACTGCACCACCACCACCCGCTTCCCGTAGCCCAATGTCCTGAGGGCCATACCAAATGCTGCGGTCGATTTCCCCTTGCCGGGACCGGTGTTGACCATCAACAGCCCCTTTTCCAGGGACTTTGACGCCACTTCCTGATCCTGCACCTTCTTGCGTTTCTGCATTTTTTCACGATGGCGAGCCTGTGCGGTTGCGTCTTGCTCTCGGGGCTGATCTGGCATGGGTCTATGGAATCTCTTTATCTGTTCTTGAGGTTATACATAAATATTCAGAAACGGCCTTGACCACTTATCAGATTGGCCAGTGTAAATCTGATTAAGCGCTGCTGGTTCTCACCAAGGCTTTTTGTGCCCGGCCTGCACAGTTATTTTGCCGTCGTCCAATTTCTCTTCCGCTGACTTTACACCCGCAGTCTCATTCTGCCGCACAACTCGCTTCCGCCAAACGGCCCTGCTGCTGCGCCACCATGAACAAACGCGCCGAGCCCTGCGGCATGGAAGGTGACAGCAGTTCCGGCTGCCTGCCTTCCGCCAGTGCACTCAGCACCCGCAATGGCCCCCCGTGCGACAAAACACAGGCCGGTACGCCCGCATCCTTGATATCCTGCCAGAAAGCACGGGCACGCTGGCTGAGCGCCATGCCACTTTCTCCTCCAGGGGGAGCAAAACGTGCCGGGTCTGCCGCCCATTCGTCAAGCTGCGCCCGGCTGATTTCCTGCCAGTTCATGCCTTCCCATCGGCCAAAATCCAGTTCGGCCAGACGATCATCAATTTTCAGTTCCATACCAGTGGCCGCCGCCAGTTTCTGTGCCATTTCGCGGCACCGCATAGCAGGTGAACTGTATAACACACGGCAGACAGCGCCCTGTGCCAGCACAGCCAACCCTGATGCCAGACCTTCCCACCCGGGGCGGAGGGCAACATCCTGCCGTCCGTAACATACCCCTTCCGGCAACAGGACCGGAGCATGCCGAACCAACAAAACAGGGAAAGACTGCGCCATTCTTCTCTCCTTGGGCTTCGGGCCCATCTCGTTCAACCGCTGCCCATAAGTACGTGGCTTTATCTTACGGCCCCACACGGCAGGATCATACCCGTTCAGCGCCTGCTTTTTTGGCAAAGCCGATATGAGGCAGAAAGGCGGAACCACACGCAACTGTGTCCTCTCTGTCTCAAAAGGCGCCCCTCTTCCACCCCTGAAAGAGCAACACCTTCAGCCTAAGCCATTATGCCTTTGCATGATCACTGATACCGCCATGCCACCCCAACCGCATGCTTCCGACCTTCTTCCCGGTCCCCATAATTGATATTTCTCACGCCATCCAGATAATATCTTTTAGGATTGTACAGTCATTTGCTACCTTGAAAAAAATCATCGCTTCCCTGACAGAGCCAGCCCGCCAATAAACCTTCATTCTATATGTAGGGTTCGTATCCAGAGAAAATAATCATAAGAATTTTTGCTGTGAGCAGACAATAAAAAGTCAATATCTGAAACATTGTATGAACCATATTAACGTCATTGGCCACATCCCTCGGATTAGTCATGGTAAAGAATGGCTACAAACGGCTGAATTACACTTTTTTGGCGTTTATATGGAGTATCGTTATTTTTCACACAGGACTTTTCCTGTTCCGTCGACACAGTCGCACCTATCGAGAAAATCTCTCCCGGCAGGGACTTCCGCCATCACCTTTCCTGCTCTTTGCCTCATGGTTCAACCGAGACTTTCTGAGCATAGAGTATCTTTGTAAATAATGGGCCGAATTAAATGTACCATATGTTTTAGTGAAACATTATTTTTTCACTTCTCAAAAATATAGTCACAAACCAACTTCAAAAAGAAACCTTTTTGAAATAAATACATTCCTGAACAAGGAATATTTATTTTCTGTGTACCCTACTACCTTACTTTCGGCCTCCGTCTTAACCTGCTTCTGACAAGGCTGACCGAAGGGCAGTTTCTTTCAACCCCTTCTGGCCGATCATCACAATACGCCCCATACGGTCGGCTCCGGCCGCTAGGGAACGATCAAACTCGTGCCGAAAACGCGTTCCCACACCCTGCACCGCCAAGCGTTGGGACTGCCCCCGCACGGCAGCATAGCCTTTGGTCCGCAACACATCATATTTACGCGCCACGTTTTGCAGGAGGGTCAAAAATCCTTCCACACTCAACTGCTCTGGCACCTTGATCACAAAGCTTTCAAAATCATCATGTTCAAACACAGATTTTTCCACCCCGGCAACAGAAGGTGCATTACCTAAATCAGCCTTTGCTTCTGCTCCCACACCCAGCAGAACGGCCGGATCCACTTTACCTTCGGTGGTGCGCAAAATTCTGGCAGAAGGAGGCGCAGCCCGTTTGATGGCTTTTTCTACGGCTTCTATTCCTGCTTTATCCAGCAGATCAGTCTTGTTCAGCACAATCAGATCCGCTGCACTTAATTGATCTTCAAAAATAGTCGCTATCGGGTTCTCGTGCGCGGAATGCATTCCCGCCGTGGACATACCATCCTCACTAGTCGATTTATCTTGAAACCGACCAGATGCCACAGCAAAGGCATCTATAACGGTCACAACCCCATCCACCGTCACCCGGTTACGCACGGTAGGCGCACCGAACGCCCTCAGAAGTGAACGGGGCAGTGCCAGACCGGATGTTTCAATAACAACATGCTCGGGCGGGTCTGTCCTGTTCAAAAGGCTTTCCAGGGCAGGAAGAAAATCGTCCCTTACGGTAGAGCACAAACAGCCATTGGGGAGTTCGATACTTTCTTCATCACCACATCCCTCCATGCCGTATTTCCGTAGAAACTCCCCGCCATTGCCAAGCGGCCCACCAGCCTGCACCACAACCGCTACCCGATGCCCCTGCACATTCTGGAGAATATGACGCATCAGGGTGGTTTTACCCGCGCCTAGAAAACCGGTAACGAGAGTGACAGGAACCCGATGAGACGATGCAACACTCATAATTCAGCCCTGCTCATTGAGTAAAAATAAAGAAAGCCCGAATATCTCTGCCTCACAGCCACATCACCGAAGGGGCTGTAATCCTTCCCACATTATCCCTCAACTCATCGAAAAAACATCAGCGCAAAATTTGCTCTCCTTGAGCGATCAACGTGCGAAGCTCAGGAAGGTTTACAGCAAGATATCATGACATTTCTGCGTCATCGCAGGGACAGCACCTCTGAAACTCCGCCCCTTCTCGACGCACTTCAGGCCACCATCTTCAAAGAGAGGACCAACGTGGGCCGAAGCAAGTCTGCTCGCACTGTGAAGGTCATCTGATCCAGTATGTGAGGGTTGCTTCAAAAGAAGCCAAAATCAGTCTAGCGCCTCAATCGGGCTGGCGCTCTTTGGTTCTCCTGAGCCGCGTCTTTTTGCCTGAGCACCTCTGCATGATGGCACAAACCCATTTTTTTGCACCTGCGCCAGTAAAGAGGTTCCCGACCTCAATTCCAGAGTGTTGAGGTAGCCTTTGTCCTAAATGCTCTTCCTCACCCTGGTAGCCAATCGCCACTCCATAGTTCAGAAAACTTCCTGTCTGCTTTTCTTACTTGCAATATTATCAAACAATTGTGACGGCTCTCTAAAACCAAAAGGAGGATTTTCGAACATTCCAAATGTACGAGAACGAAAAAAGAAGGTGTCAGAGTGTGCCTCCATGCAGGAGCAGCGCAACCGTGTCTCTTTCTCCCTCATGAACTCAGACACTGATAAAGAAAATATAAATAAGCGCGGAACCGAAAATCCAGAGCCTATCGTCTTTCATAAATTCAATTTCATGAAAACTTCTTGTTATTTTTCTTTTTTCATAAAACTCTTTTTAACAGGATAATATTTTTTTTAAAAGATTATTGCATAAGTCCAATTCTATCTTGCGCGGAATTCCACTGATTCCAGCAAGGAAGGAAACGCATGAACGCCATCGTCGTGACGGCGCTGAAGCGACCTTATACATTTGTCGTCCTCTCGCTGCTTATTCTCGCTTTTGGCGTACTGTCCCTTTTTCAGGCGCCGACTGATGTGTTTCCCAATATCCGGATTCCCGTTGTGTCCGTGGTATGGACTTATGGCGGGATGCTGCCTGAAGAGTTTGCTGGCCGTATCACCTACAATTATGAACTGGCCGTAACCTCCACAGTGGAGGGCATAGAACATATGGAAAGCAGCTCCTATTACGGCAGGAGCATTGTCAACATCTACTTCCAGCCGGGCACGGATATTGGTGAAGCTGAGGCGGAAGTAACCGCCATTTCTCAGACTGTTATCAAACAGCTTCCTGATAATATACCTGCCCCCATGGTCATGCGGCTGGAAGCATCTTCCGTGCCTGTGCTGGCGCTTCAGATCACCTCTGAAAAACAGACACCGTCTGATCTGTATAAAATTGCCATGACGCGCATCCGCCCCATTCTGGTGACCGTGCCAGGGGCCGTTCTGCCACATCCTTACGGTGGCATGGACAGTTTTATCATGGTGGCGCTTAACCAGAAGCAGCTACAGGCCCATCATCTATCCGCCATGGATGTGCAGAACGCCTTGCGCAAGCAGAATATTGTTCTGCCCGCCGGGGATCAGAAAATCGCCACGACGGACTGGATGGTGCAGACCAACGCCACCCCGCGCTCCATGAAGGAACTGGGAGACATTCCCGTAAAACGTGTGGGGAATGCGGTTATTTACGTGCATGATGTTGCACAGGTTTACCGTGGCGGGCATCCACAGACAAACCTTGTTCTGGTCAAAGGCCGGCAGGGGGTGGAAGTTGTGGTCATGAAAAGTGGTGATGCCTCCACGCTGGATGTCGTGGCACGCACCAAGGAACTCCTCCCGCGCATTCAGAAACTTGTTCCACCAGACGTGCATATTTCCATATTGAGTGATGCCTCGATTTTCGTGAAAGACGCCATTCAGGATGTGGTGCGGGAAATGGCGACCGCAGCCGTTCTGACCGGCCTTGTCGTGCTTCTGTTTTTGGGTTCGTGGCGGTCCACGCTCATTATCGCCACATCCATACCGCTGGCTATTCTGACCGCCATTATCTGCCTTCTGATGGCTGGTCAGACCATCAACGTCATGACTTTGGGCGGCCTGGCTCTGGCTGTGGGGATTCTGGTGGATGATGCCACGGTGATGATCGAAAACATTGATACGCACCTTGAAGAAGGGAAAGAACTGGAACCTGCCATTATTGATGCAGCCAACCAGATTGTTATTCCCACGCTGGTCTCAACCCTGTGTATCTGCATTGTGTGGACACCCCTTTTCCGCCTGAGTGGCGTGGCAGGGTGGCTGTTCATGCCCATGGCGGAAGCCATTGTTTTCGCCATGCTGGCCTCCTTCATTCTCTCCCGCACTCTGGTACCAACTATGGCCAAATATCTGCTCGCCGGACAGGTGCATCCCGGCTTGCATAGTGATGAACATCTGGCGTTACCGAAAGGCGTTCTGGGGCGTTTCCAGAACAAATTCGAACATAGCTTTCATAATTTCCGCATAAGTTACGGGAGACTTCTGGAACGGATTATTGTGCGGCGTGGCTTGTTTGCGGCCTGTTTTCTGGGCGCATCCGTGCTCTCTCTGGGTCTGTTCCTTATGGCAGGACAGGATTTCTTTCCCGAAGTCAAATCCGGCACGATGCAGATGCACATGCGCACACCGCTGGGTATGCGCATTGAAACAACGGGGCGCATCGTGGCTCTGGTGGATGACAGGATTGAGCAGATTCTGCCAGGAAAAGTCTCGGGTATTATCAATAACTGTGGCTTGCCGGAAGGCCCGCATAATCAGGCATTTATTCCTACTCCATCCATTGGCACGCAGGATTGTGACCTCACTATCTCCCTCAAGGATGAAACGTCGCCTGTCTGGAATTATCGCAAACTGCTGCGTACGGATCTTTCTGCCAGATTTCCCGGCTCTGTCTTCACCTTTCAGCCAGCAGACCTGACTGAAAAGATTCTGAATTTTGGGTCTCCCGCTCCCATTGATATTCAGGTCTCTGGCCCGGATATTCGTGACAATTACCAATACGCACGTCTGTTGGTAAACAAACTGCGTGCCATTCCCGGTGCGGTGGATGTGGTTGTTCAGCAAACCATGAAAACGCCCACGTTGTTTGTGCAGGGCAACCGCACCTTCGGACAGGCGACCGGCATGACAGAAGCTGATATTGCCAATAATGAACTGATGACTCTTTCAGGCAGCCAGACGGTTGATCCGCAATATTGGCTGGACCCCAAAAGCGGCATTACCTTCCCACTGAATGTCTATGTCTCGCAAGACCAGCTCACACATTACAATGATCTGCTGACCATTCCGGTTGATAAAGGAGATAATGACCCCAAGGGCACAGACATGCAGCTTCTTGGCAGTATCAGCACCATTACGCCAACCGGCACACCGGGGCAGGTGTCACACTACAATTCCATGCCGGAAATTGATGTTTATGTTTCAACAGAAGGCACGGACCTTGGCTCCGTTCTGGCCCGTGTCAAGAAAACTGTTGCTGACAGCAAGGCTGATCTTCCCTCAACCGCTGCTGTGGATATCCGCGGACAGGCCGTTACCATGCATGGCGCCTATGTGGAACTGATAGCCGGATTAGTGGTCTCCATTGTGCTGATCTACATGCTGATTGTGATCAATTTTCAGTCCTGGCTTGATCCTTTTATCATTATCTCCGCACTTCCCGGTGCCCTTGCAGGCATTGCCTGGAGCCTGTTCCTGACCCAGACCCGTCTTTCCGTTCCGGCGCTGACAGGGGCCATCATGTGCATGGGCACGGCCACCGCCAACTCCATTCTGGTGGTCTCTTTTGCCAAGGAGCGTCTGGCCCTGCATGGCAACGCGCTTTCTGCCGCCGTAGAAGCTGGCTTTGGCCGCATCCGTCCTGTGATCATGACCGCATCCGCCATGGTGATTGGTATGGTGCCCATGGCGACCAGCAATTCACAAAACGCACCTTTGGGCAAAGCAGTGATTGGTGGACTTATTTTTGCAACAGTCTCCACTCTGCTGTTTGTTCCCTGTGTGTACGCAATTTTTCACAATACCTCTCACACCAAACCCCGCCGCCCGACAGATACGGGCCACGAGAACGGGAAGGAGGCTGCATAATGTCCACCCTTACCAAAAAACGTCTTTTTGTCGGCGCCCTGCTCTGCACTCTGGTTGTGTATGTTGGCTATCTGGAAATCCAGCATCTGCACAATGAAGTTGCGCTGCAAGCGGATGCCACACACGCCAGCGTGCCGGATGTTGCTGTTGTGCAGCCCAAACCTGCCCCACCCACTTTGTCCATGACACTGCCGGGCAATATCAGCGCATGGTACGAAGCCCCCATTTACGCGCAGGTCTCAGGCTATGTGAAAATGTGGTATAAGGACTACGGTGCCCCGGTCAAAAAAGGGGATGTTCTGGCTGAAATCAACGCACCCGGACTGGATGCACAATATGCTCAGGCCAAAGCGGACCTTCAGGTAGCGCAGGCCAAATATGGGCTGGCAACCGTTACGGCTGACCGCTGGCGGTCCATGGGGAAATCACAGGCCGTTTCAGGGCAATCCGTTTCTGTGCAGAACGCCAATGAACAATCCGCCCGCGCTGCGCTAGAAGCAGCACAGCACAATGTGGACCATTATGATGCGTTGGAAAAATTCAAAACCATCATAGCGCCCTTTGATGGTGTTGTGACCGCCAGAAACATCAGCGTTGGGGACTATGTTGCGGCGGGCGGGGGGAACCTGAACGCCAACGGCACAGCCAGCGAACTCTTTACCGTGGCGGACACACACGAAATGCGGCTTTTTGTCTCGGTGCCAGAAGTGTTTTCCTACGTTCTGAAACCGGGTTTGAAAGCACGTGTCACCGTGCCGCAGTACCCTAATCAGGTTGTTACGGCCAGTTTCCTGACCATTGCCAAAGGGTATGACCCCAATACCCGCACGGCAGTAACGGAATTTACCATTGATAACGCAGACCAGAAACTCTGGCCTGGCACCTTTGCTTCTGTCGCTCTTTCCGCACCGGCGGAAGGGGGCATTTACACCATTCCCACAGGGGCGCTGGTTTTTGAAGAAAAAGGTATGCAGGTGGTCACGGTCGATGCGCAAAACAAGGCGCATTACAAGGCAATTACCGTGGGCCGTATGTCTGATGCCTATACGGAAGTGGATGCTGGCCTGAGCCCGCAGGATCGTATCATCAACAACCCTCCTGCTGATCTTCTGGAAGGAGAAAGTGTTCGGCTCAGCGTGCCAGAAAAAGGCTATCTGGCAACGGCGGATAGCCAGACCGATGGGGATGATGACGAATGAGCAAGCACATCCTTCTGAAAGGCACCACCCTTGCCGCGCTGACAGTCCTGAGCGCCTGTGATCTGGCCCCCACCTATCAGGCTCCGCATTTTATTGTGCCGGCCTCATGGCATGGGCAAGGATTGTTTCGGGAAGCCCAGCCGCAGGATACGGTCCTGCGGTCTGACTGGTGGACCCTGTTTGCGGACCCTACCCTGACAACGCTGGAAACACAGGCCACAGGGAGCAATGCGGACCTTCAGGCCGCTGCTGAACGTTTTATTCAGGCCCGCGCCATTGTTATGGAAGCACGGTCTGATCTGTTACCCCATTTTGCGCTCGCATTCGGATCAAGCGATAATAAAAGTTCAGCGGACAGACTCTTCCGATACAAAGGCCCTATCACTGCAACTGATGAATATTACGGTGGTCTGGCAAGCTGGGAGCCTGATATCTGGTCCGCTATTCGTAACCGTGTGCGGGCGCAGAAATATTATGCACAGGAACAGGCCGCCCAATACGCAGCGGCGCGCCTGAGCCTTCAGGCTGAAGTGGCGACGGATTATTTTGCCCTCCGTGGGCTGGATGCACAGAACGCAATTTATAGCCAGTCCATCAGCTATTATCAGCAGGCGCTGCATGTGACCCAGACACGGCTTGATAATCAGGACGCCACAGGCATTGATGTCGCCCGCGCCAAAAACCAGCTTTACATGACACAGGCTCGCCAGCTTGACGTACAGGCACAACGCGAAGTGCTGGAACATGCCTTGGCCGTACTGGTCAATGCCTCCCCTTCCTCTTTCCATATTCCTGCTGTTGCGCAGCAGGACGATGCTGAACCGACTGTACCGCTAGGTCTCCCCTCTGAGCTATTGCAAAGGCGACCGGATATTGCCGTTTCTGAACGCGAAATGGCGCAGGCCAACCGTACAATCGGCATTGCCCGTGCAGCATTTTATCCCCACGTTTCCTTCAACGCCAACGGGGGCTTTGATGGCAACGGCTTTGATCTGGCCAATCTGGCAAACAGCATGTGGTCTTATGGCGCTTCAGCGACCATGCCCCTGTTTGAAGGGGGCTTACGGCGTGCCCAGTTGCAGCGCTCCTGGTCCGCTTACCGTGAAACACGCGACCACTACCGCATGACGGTGCTCTCGGCCTTCAGGGATGTGGAAAACGGCCTCTCCCTGACGGCGCGACTACGAGCAGAAAATGTACGACTGAAACAGGCGGTTGATGCCGCAATGCAGTCTCAGACCCTGACCATGACTCTTTATAAAGGGGGTGCTGACGGATATCTGGATGCCCTGATTGCGCAGGTCAACACACTTGATGCCCGGATTGAGCAGGCCCAGATCCAGGCGCGCGCACTTCAGGCATCAGTCGGTCTGGTGCGGGCATTGGGAGGCGGATGGCAAGACAAGCTTCTTCCCACGCCCAACCAGACCATGACCTTTACCGGCTTCCAGTATGAAGGGTTACGGCACCCCACTCCGGCAGGCGGCATCGATATCCCTGCCAGCCCGGAACAATATGAAAATCTGGACCGAGCCGGGCCATCCACTTCCTCACCACAATCCTACGACACTAGCATTAATCCGGGAGAGAACAGTCCCTCAGCCTCCCAAAAAAACTGACGCCCTACAAACCCATTGTTCTGAAGATAATAGGCACCACAGGCCCTTATGCATTCTGCGTAAGGGCCTTTTCTATTGAAAGAGCAGTCTCAGTAAAGGCACCCAACCAAACCCGCAGAGAACCGGATCGGGTAGTTCCCCACATAGCCTGACGAGGGGAAGATGCCAGCCCGTTGACCGCTCCAGCAGTTCTGATATATTCATTTCAATATATTTTTCATGTCAAATATATTGATGCTAACAATGGAGCACCCCATGGAAGCCCTGCGTGGCCTTTCCGCCATTGATGAAACGCGTTTTCAGGACATGGCGCTGACATTTCGTGTCATGCGGCTGGCGGCAATATGGCGCACAAAGCTGGAACGCGCCCTGCGCCCACACGGCATGACTGTGGCACTCATGCGCCCCATGGCGTATCTGATGATGATGCCCGATGGCGCAACCCAGCGAGATCTGGCAAGCGCCATGGATACAGATTGTTCTGCTTTGGTGCGGGTGCTGGACCTTCTGGAAAAAGAGGGGTTGGTTTCCCGCCAGACCGATCAGGAAGACCGGCGGGCAAAACGGCTTACCCTGACCGCAAAAGGCCAGAAAAAATGCGCGCTGTTCCATGAGGTTTCAGCACAGGTAGAACAAACCATCACTCAAGGCCTCCCCAAAACGGATATCCGCAGCCTTATCCGCCAACTTGACCAGATTCTGGACACCTGCTCCGCGTTACCTGACCTTGCATGAAAACCGTCGCACCATGACAGACACTCTTTCCGCACTGCTGCGCCCTTGCTTTCCCGCCATTTTTACGAATGATGAGCGCTGGCGCGCAACGCTGGCCACCGCTGCCTATACAGCCCGTGTTTTTCTGGCGATCGGGATTGCCCTGTTTCTGGCATTCACCTTTCAGCTTCAATCCCCCATGAGCGCCGCCACAACCGTTCTGATTGTCGCCAACCCCACTGTTGGGGCCATGGTTTCCAAAAGCATGTGGCGTGTCATTGGCACGATTATCGGGGCAAGCATCAGCGTGGGTGTCATGGCGGCCTTCGTGCAGTCTCCTGTACTGTATTATGCAGCACTCGCCTTTTTTGTGGGGCTGGCCTGTATGGTGGCCACATTCCTGCGGCTGTTCCGGGCCTACGCGGCTGTTCTGACCGGCTATACCATTGTTATTGTGTCCTCCCCTGCCTTTGCCAATCCAGACTCCATTTTTCTGGCGGCCATGGGGCGTCTCTCTGCCGTAACCACCGGGGTTGTGGTCACAGCCTTTGTGTTCATGGTGACATCACCCCGTAAACCTTCTCAGGTTCTGGTTACACTGGGGGATGTCTTCCGAGAAACGGTACGCCATGCGCTCTCTTTCCACTCGGCGGAAAGCAATCGCTCTTCTCCGGCTCAGGCGGCGGAAGCTATGGAAGATCAGATGCCGGGGTTGGAGAATACATCTTCCACGCCCGCCTTTCGTGGCCTGCCCCAACCCTTGTATGACAGCCGGGGTCGCCTGCTGGCCCGCATGACGGGCCTTGGCCCCGCCATTGAATATGCTGCTGCGGATGATCGGGACATGCAGGCACGTGTCAGACGTCTTCGCATCGGCCTGAGCCGCCTGACAGGCCTGATTGTAACCTACCATCCCTACTGGCTCAATCTCTCTCTGGCCAATGGGGCCTCATGCCAAGTGCATCAGGAAGTTGCTGAAACCCTGAAGACTATTCTGGATCTGACAGAACAGCCCGGATGGCAGGACAACCCCAAACCTGTTTCAGACTGTATTCACGCCACGTTGGAAAAACTTGATCTTCTGGAACGCCAGAACCCCACCCCTACTGTTCTGGCCTCGCTCGACAACACGCGCGATGTGCTGGTGCATCTGGACATGGCGTTGCATGACATTACAACCCGCCGCCCCGGCCGCAGATCTGTCAAAATGGCAACCTATCTGGAATGGCCCATGGCAATGCGTAACGGCGCACGCGGCATGTTCATTGCCCTGCTGGCTGGCATGTTGTGGTATGTTCTCCACTGGAGTGCGGGGCCAATGCTGATGCTATACGTTGTGGCGGCATCAAGCCTGCTTTCCACCACGCCTTCAGCCGCAAAAACCAGCCCACTCATGGCTGTGGGCACAGCGCTTGCCATCCCGGCCAGTTTCCTCTGCCATGTTGTGGGCCTGCCAAGAATAGATGGCTACCCCCTGTTATGGATGACAGTCTGCCTCTTCCTGCTGCCGGGCGTATGGCTACAATTCCACCCCCGCTACAGCATCGGGGCATTCGGCTATGCCGTTTTCTTCACCATGATGCTGTCTGTCACCAATCCCATTGTCTATGATGACATGACACTGACCAATAACTGGATGACCATGGCCGCAGCCTGTGTGTTGCTGGTTTTGGTATTCCGGGTCATTCTTCCGGCTGACCATAGGCTGGATGCCGCGCGGCTTGTCTCCTCTCTCACACGCAGTGTGCAGCAGCTTGCCGCCGCACCGCAAAACCGGCCCATTCTGTGGGTGGTGTGGGAAAGCCTGCAATTACAGAAAATTGCCCGTCTTATGATGCGGCTTTCCTTTCTTGATGAAAGCGTTGACCGCAAGGGCTATACGGACGCCGCATTCGCTGCAATTTCCCTTGGGCGGCTGATTGTGCGTCTGCGTTGGAATGCCGGGCATACTGTTCTGGCTCCCTCAGCGCATGATGCTCTGCTTGATGCCCTGAAATCTTTCAAAACCCTTCACCACGCACCAGAGCAGACTGCCGCAGAACTTCTGAAAACGGCACACCACATCAGCGCCATTCCGCACCCGGAAGCGGCCTGTCTGGCGCGGGAACGTGTTGTATCCTGTCTGGAGCAGGCAGCCTATATCATCACATCCGTTCCGGGCTTCTTCCATCGGTATGGCCCCTTGCAGCTTTCCCGGGACATTCCCGGTGCCAATGCTGGCGTAACAGCGGTAGTGCCGCACCATAATCCGGTGTTCGGGTAAAGGGTCCGCAATTACCCTTCAAGAAGAGCGGCAAGTTGGGCGGCCATGATGGAGAAAGGTGCATCCCACCGGGTTGTCTCCGCATCCATCATCTGCCCTCGCAGTTCATGATACTCCAGGCCGCGCAGCCCGGCGATAAAGGCAAAAAACGTATCCGGCATGGTGGCGGGAGCCAGCGTTATCACCTTGGCACCCGGCGGGCAGAACAGGATATTGGTCATGCCAGCCCCCATCACCCCCACAACACATTCCGCATTTTTGAAAAGCTGAATCTGCTCCAGAAACGTTAGACCAGCCGGATCGACCACCCGAAAACCGTGACGGTGCAGCAAAGCAAGAAGGTTTTCCTCCTGCACGACACATCGCGGGCTACCGGGCCGCGCCACATACAGACGTTGCGGTGCAATCTGTGGAACAGCCTCACGCATTATGTCCGTTTTGGCAAAAGCCAGTGGCGACATGTAAACACCGTGATCAGTCAGTCCATCAACAATGCTCAGTTCCTTGAAAAAACACACGGCCTGATTATCCAACGCCAAAAACTGATGCGGCCGGGCGGATGACAGCACAATGGAATCCCGTATCACATGGGTCATGGCGTGGTCTGCGTGCGGGACAACCAGAAGCTCCGGCGTCATGAACTGTTCCGCCAACCATAATCTGGGCAGCAGTTCCACCAGCCAGTGCCCATAATTATGGTCCCCCCGTTTCCGCAACAGTAAACTTGACGCGGTGACTTCAGGAACATCTTGCGCGCATCGAACGCGCTCAAAAGCCCGCTCACATTCGTCCGGACTATGTTGGGTTACGATCTGGGTGATCAGCTTCCTGTCATGCGTAAAAACAAGACCTTCCTCAGTCACGTACACATCAAACAGTTTGGTCAGGGTTACAGACCGTTCCGGATGCGTCCCTGTCAGCCAGCCTGCGCGCATGGCTTCCAGCACCGGTTTTGGCACCAGATGAAGATTCTGCACACGCGGAACCGGCTGAACAAAACTGGGAGAGGTAACGGTTGCCACCTCATGCCGGTGCACACTTTGCAGATCCCTATATTCTAACACGCCGTGTTCCCTGCCTCATTCTTTCCCCCACAGTAAGACAGGGCGGCTCACTTCCCAACACCCCTCATCGCAGGCATCGAGATTGACGTAGTTAAATATTTTGTAGAGACTCAATTAAGAGTTTATTAACGAGTTTTATGCCGGAGATGATCCCTTACGCTCTACTTTCCCGTGCTCTGGGTTACGATATTTTTGCTGCAGAAGAGGAAAATGTCTCAGTTCCTCACACTCTGCTGCTGTTCCTGCTGCAAGAATATGTGGCGCACGCCCCTTTTGACGAGGCGAGTTATCTGACAGCGAACCCGGATGTTGCCGCCGCAGTGGCAAGAGGAGATTTCAGCTCCGGCCGCCAGCATTTCCTCCAACGCGGTTATCAGGAAGAACGTGAAGGACACCAGCCTGCTTTTTCTGAAGGCTGGTATCTGCAACAGAATCCGGATGTCGCCATCGCCGTGCAACTGGGAGACTGGCCTTCTGGCCAAGCTCATTATCAGGCCCACGGCAAAACGGAATGGCGCAGCCCTTCACCAGAAACGCAGCCTGCATACGCTCGGTGGCAATCCCTTTTTTCAACCAGCGCTGCCAGCCGAAACAGGTGATTCTTTTTTAAGGCACCCAATGGCGCAGGAGAGGAGGAAGGTCGGCTGTCCAGACCAATATGCTAACAGGGTAGCAGGCATAACCGCCTCTTTTGCCTCGGAACGTCTTCTTCCCTACTCCCTGCTCCCTGCTCCCTGCTGCGGGCACTTCAAAACGCGGCCAACGAAAAACAGGAACGTCCGTCCTCAGTTCTGAAAACAGGCCTGAACCTCATCCAGATTGACTTCCGCCAGAGTGCCTGGGGTCCAACGTGGCTGATTATCCCGGTCTATCAGGCGCGCGCGCACGCCTTCTACAAAATCTGCCCGCCGGATAAGATGGTTGACCAAGGTTACTTCCTGCTGAAAGGCTTCGGTCAGAGAGGAGAGACCCCGCGCCCGATGCCACGCTTCCCACGCCAGTTGCACGGAGAACGGACAAGCGCATGAAAGTGCCAGCAGATCCTGCCGCGCTTCTTCCGTGCCACTTTCCGCCAGATTACGCACTGCATGGGCCAAATCTGGCGCACCGTAACAGGCGTCCATCTCCTGAACATTGGCTAACTGAGGCAATGCGGGAACAAGGGCGAACACCTCTGCCGCAGACCGTGTTTCAAGCAGACCCAGCAGATCAGGCAGACTATCGGCAGGCACAAGCCGATCGGCAAAGCCGATCATGACCGCCCCCACGCCATTCATGCGGTTACCCGTAACGGCCAGCCTCAAACCGGAAAAGCCGGGTGCGCGGCTGAGAATCCAGGACCCTCCGGCATCCGGGGTCAGACCTATACCGGTTTCAGGCATGGCCACAACAGAACGGTCGGTCACAATCCGATAGCGCGTATGCCCGCCCAGACCAATGCCGCCGCCCATGGCAATTCCGTCCATGAAGGAAATGGTTGGTTTGGGGTAGGCCGCAATCTGTTGCATGACCTGATAAACACGGTTCATCTGCCGGAAGGCTTCATCCGCCCCTTCCATCTGGATCAGTTCACAGATTTTTTTCAGATCTCCGCCCGCACAAAACGCACGGGAAGCAGACCCTTCCAGCACCACATGCTGAACAGATGCATCGTCCCGCCAGGCCTCCAGCACGCGGGCAATGCCCTCTGCCATCTCCAGATCTACCGCATTCAATCGGTTGGGACGATCAAGGATAATACGGCCCATATGGCCTGCACGCCGTGTTTTGACAGTGGGGGTGCCTGAAAGAACGTCTTCAGTCATTGCTTTCCTTCTTTATTCATGCACAAAACACTCAGTCTGAACATGTTTGAAGGAGAGCAGATGTTGGCTCTGGAGACCAGCGCCTTCCGCGATGCCATGGCCAAACTTGGAGCGGCTGTGAACATTGTGACCACAGGAACGCAGGCACACCCGGTTGGTTTTACAGCATCAGCCGTGTGTTCAGTCACGGATACGCCTCCCACACTGTTGGTTTGCCTGAAACGGGAAAGCCGGGCACGCCCGGCCTTTACGGAAGGCGGACCGTTGTGCGTCAATGTGCTCTCTGCTGCCCAGCAGGCGTTATCCAGCCATTTTTCGGGCCCCACCACAATGGAAGACCGCTTTGCTGTAGGGCATTGGACCACACTGGCAACTGGTGCTCCGGTTCTGGAAGAAGCAGTTGCTACGTTTGACTGCCGCATCAGTCAGATTGTGGAAGTAGGCACCCATAGCGTCATGTTCGGGATTGTTGAGGCCCTGCGTATCAACCAGCATGTGGGCGGCCTGGTGTATTTCAACCGCGCCTATCACTCCCTGCCCCACACTGCTTCCTGATACCGGACAGCAGCATCCGTTTTTTTATTGATTTACCCTTTTGCTGGCCTCTTAAATACCTTTCACCAGCAAACAGGCAGGAGTGTTTTCCATGGCCCCGCCGCCTAAAAAAGATTTGTCAGACGTTCCGGTTATTACCCTTAAGGCGTTGATCCTCATCCATGTGGGGCTTGCCATCTTCCTGCTGTTCTGGGGTTGGCTGGACTGGTCCCTGCCGCAGTAAGAGACTGATCACAATCCTGTCCGGCCTGTTGGGCAAGACGTTTTCAGCGCCCAGCCTTAGGTGTCAGGCGCCGGTTATGGGCCCCTTCTGCCATCAGGTTTTCAAATTGCATTTTTTCAAGCGCCAGACACTCTCTGGCAGTCTCAAGCTGCTGACTGACCAAGCAGTACTCTGCCGCAAAACCAGACAGTCAAACCTCGTTCAGATCAAGCGATGAGGCGTTGCTGAGGCGCTTTGCCTCCACCCTTTGGCTTACCCAGGATGCTACCGGGGCCGCCAGCAGAAACCCTGCCCCACCCAGCACAGAGATCCAGAAAGAGGTGGGGTAATCCGTCTGCCAGGACAGCATCAACCCACCCCACGCTTCCATCACTGCCAACCCGGCAGCGCCCAAAAGACCCACCAGAGGGGGCAGTCCCAGCCGGAGAATGGTTGCGGCTGGGGCAACCATAAGCGTGAAAACCAGCAGCACTCCGGTAATCTGGGCGCACTCTGCCGTCGCAATGGCCACAAGCGCCAGAAACAGCACATCCAGCACAGCGATATGCACCCCTTTGGCTTCAGCCAGTTCCGGTTGCAGAGAGGCGAACAGAAGCGGGCGCGCCATGATTCCCAGCGCCAGCAGGCATCCGCCACTCAACACAGCCAGCCAGCCGAGCATGGAAGAACTTATGCCCAGAATGTCCCCAAACAGCAGAGCCGTGGCTGCGCTGGCAGAATGGGTCAGAAAATGCAGGAACAATGCCCCCGCACCCATGGCGACCGACAGCACAAGCCCGATCATGACATCACGCCCTGCCACCCGGTCACCAGCCAAGCCCATTAGAACACCGGCACCTAACGCCCCCGCACTCAGGCCGGTAAGCGGCGAGAACCCTAACAGCAATGCTCCCGTAGCCCCTGCAAACCCAACATGCGAGAGAGCATGGCTGGCAAATGTCTGACCGCGCAGCACCAGAAACCAGCCCACCGGGCCGCAGACCACGGCCACCAGAAAAGCAGCCAGAAAGGCCGTGCGCATGAAATCATACTCAAGCATGCGCGTGTCCTCCCAGACAGTCGTGAGGTTGCAGAATGGCACCGCCGCCCTCAGCCACGACAAAGACACGGCCACCCGCCCGCACCACATCTACCGGCGCACCGTAAAGCGCCGTCAGTGCCTCGGTAGTCAGAACGTCTTCAACCTTACCCAGCAGCGCCTTTCCGCGAGCCAGATACAGAACATGGTCCATCAGCCCCAGCAACGGGTTGATATCATGAGCAGACATCAGAACCGTCATGTTACGGGACCGCGCGAGCGTATGGATTCTGAGTGCTGTCTCCCGCATGCGGGCCGGGTCCAGACTGGCCAGTGGCTCATCCAGCAACAGCAGGGGGGGATCATCAAGAAGGGTTTGCGCCAGCAGCAGCCTTTGCCTCTGCCCACCTGAAAGGGCAGCAACAGGTTTACGGGCCAGATCAAGCGCATCCACCGCTTCCAGCGCCGCCTGCACGGCCTCCCGTCCCTTTCTGCCACACCAGGGCAAGCCCCAATGTTGCCCGCGCCGGGCAGCGGCAACCATGCTCCAGCCGCTTAACTGCCCCCCTATCAGCTTGCGCATCTGAGGCATGTACCCAACTGTGCTGTTGCCGCGCTTTACTGGCGCGCCATTTACACACAACACGCCCTGCCGCGCAGGCTCCAACCCCAGAAGCCCACGGAACAAGGTTGTCTTGCCCGCGCCATTGGCCCCCAGAACCCCCACAAAGCTGCCTTTCGGCACGCTGAAGCTCACATCATTCAGAACAATCCGCCCACCACGCGCCAACGTGACATGGGAAAGATCAAGAGCCGGGACACTCACGGTTCTTGCCCAAACGCCTGCGCTACCTGCGTCACCGTGTGCTGAACCCATGTCTGCCAATGTTGATCTGGTGGCATGATCTCCAGCACGGGCAAGACCGGTATTTTCTCCTGCCGCGCCTGCGCAATCAGGCGCTGGACGGACGGCCTGTCAGCCTGAGCATTATAAGCCACCAACCGGACATGATGCTGGCTGATGTCCCGCTCAAACGCCGCAACGGCAGAAGCTGGAGGTTCAACGTCATTCATGATGGCCTGTTGAAAAGCCTGCTGCGTCATATGGAGGCCAAGGCTGTCTGCCAAGGGCGTGAACACCGGTTCCGTTGCGGCCACCGGCTGCCCGACTGTTTTGGACCGCACATCGACAATCTGCTGACGCACCTGATCCACTGCAGCAAGAAGCGTTTTCCCCCGCGCCTCATAAGCCTGCGCGTGGGCCGGATCAACCTGCTGACACACCACAACAAACCGCCCCACGAAAGACGCCACGGCTGCCAGATTATACCAGAGATGAGCGTTATCTCCCTCATGCCATCCGCTCCATCCATCAGCCCGCACTATGGGGACCTGTTTCCCTCCACGCGCCTGCGCCAGCCGATCTATCCATGCATCATACCCGGCCCCATTGGCCACAATAAGGGTGGCGTCATGCACCAGACGCCCTTCTGCCGGCCCGGGCTCATAAAGGTGAGGGTCCAGGGCCGGAGACGCGAGGATGGAATGAACATGCATGTCGGGCTCGGCCACCTGCGCCGCCAGATCCCCCCATGTATTTTCCGCTGCAACAACAATCGGGGCCTCAGCAGCCCGAACAGCCCCCATACAGGCGCATGCGGCAATAAGGCAGGAGAAAACTGACACGGCAAAACGCATAAAACAGACTCACACCCCAAATTCCGCCGCGCGAAAGACGCTCCGGCTCCAGCAAAGGCACCAAAAATCGGCCTACCGCGAACCTGACAAGGCTCTCTTTTCGCGCCTGCCGAACATCTGATCCGCCCCGAAAGCCCTTGCCTTGCAGGTTCAGACACGCCACATCCCCGTTCACCACAATTCTTTACACTGCCCGCAGATATGTCGTGATGAGCGGTTCTTATCAGCTTATGTGATAATATAACATACCTTTTCCCACCCGAAACCTTCTCTTCCGTACGCTTTGCCTTCCCTGTGCTGCATGGCTAAGATACGGGCAGAACGGATCGTAATCATGAAATCTGCTACTCAGTCTGCCCTTGTTTTTCCTGAAACACTCTCCCCCGCTACGCAGGCTCTGCTGGACAGGGCTGATGCCCTGTGCACACGACAGGGCGCACGCCTGACACAGCAGCGCCGGGAAATTCTGGGGCTGATCCTAAGCGTGAATGCCCCCGTAGGGGCTTATGACCTGCTGGAACAGATGAAAACGCCTGACCGCAGACCCGCTCCGCCTACAGTCTATCGGGCGCTGGATTTTCTGCTCGAACACGGGCTGATTCACCGCATTGAACGACTGTCAGCTTTTGTGCCCTGCACGCACCTTCTGCACGATGACCACGCGGCAGGCTGCAATCATGACCATGATCAGGACAGCATCTGCCTGCACACAGCCCAGTTCCTGATCTGCCGGTCCTGCAAAAGTGTGATTGAAATCACCAACCCCAGTATTCTGGATGCCGTTCGCACAACCTGCCGGGAGCAGGGATTTGTCATTCAAAGCTCGTCCATAGAAATTGAAGGCCTTTGCGCGCACTGTGCCGCACACCGCAAAACGCCTGCTCACCAGCATTAGTCACGGCGTTACTTGCCAAAACGGACACCTTCCGGCGCACCACGCCGCTCTCCCTCCCGGCAGCGCCAGTTCGAATTGCCTGTTGACCTTCCTGAACAGAAACCTGCGTCCTCACCTACTGAACCACGATCCCACCGTAAAAATAGCACGCAACAGACAAAGGTTTCGGCGCAGGAGACTCCCGCTCCCCCTGCCAGCCCGCAGACTGACCTGTTTTCCTATCCCTTCCCGCCGCCGCCAGTGCCACCACGCACGCATTTTACGGCGGAGGAATTACGGCTCTCTTATACCCCGCCACAGAGTTTCACGCCCCGCACAGCACCGGATAGCTGGCTTTATTTCGTGACTGACCGTGAAGAGGCCCACCACCTTCTGCATTCAGGTCTCCACCTGACCAGAAAAGCCCCACTTTTGCTGACAGAACGCAATGGCGTTTGTGCGTGGCTGGAGAAAATGGCAGAAGACCCGGCGGGGCCTGCTGCTTTCCCCTGCGTTCTGCGCTTACGCCGTACAATGGTGGCAGACATGCTGGAGCCAGACCCTGATCACAGCGCCGAATTTTCAGCAGAGTGCTATCTGCTAAGCGGCGCCACACACGAACAGGACAGGTAAAATCTGCAATGCATCACGATGTGCTTTTGGCTGAAGCAACCCGCGGTGACCGGGTGGAATCCCGTCACTATGGCGCTGCCGTGGTTGTGGACGCCGCCGGAAAAACCGTTTTTGCCGCAGGGGATGTGGAGACCGCCATCTACCCCCGCTCCACCGTCAAAGCACTGCAGGCTTTGCCGCTGCTGACAGAAGGTGCCGCCGACAAATACGCTCTGGGGCCGGATGCTCTGGCCCTGGCCTGCGCCTCCCACCAGGGTGAGCCGGCCCATATTGCCGTTGCCACTGAAATGCTGGCCCGCACGGGGCGCGATGCCACATCTCTGGAATGCGGCACCCACTGGCCGTTGGACGCCCGCGCAGCACGCGCTCTGGCTGCCAGCGGAGAGCAGGCGTGTGCGCTACATAATTGCTGTTCAGGTAAACATGCAGGCTTCGTCTGCCTGTCCTGCGCAACCGGACATGATCCTGAGCATTACATCCGGCCAGAGCACCCCGTCATGCAAACAGTCGCCCGGACGCTGGAAGATGTAACAGGCGTTCCTCATACAGACGCCAACCGCGGTACGGATGGCTGCGCCATTCCCACATGGGCCATTCCTCTCCGCGCTCTGGCATTGGCTTACGCACGGTTTGCAACAGGCCAGAACCTGAATACGGACAGAGCGCAGGGTGCCGCCCGGTTACGATCCGCCATAGCCGCAAACCCTTTCATGATTGCCGGAACCAACCAGTTTGATACGCGCGTCATGCAAGATCTTGCACCGCGAGTTTTCACCAAAATGGGTGCAGAAGGCGTGATGGTTGCCATGCTTCCTGAAAAAGGTCTTGGTATTGCCATCAAGTGCCGGGATGGCGGAGTGCGAGCAGCTGAAGCAACGGCTGCGGCCCTCATTGCCCGTTTTGGTAACGAAAGCAGTCCGGTGTTGATGCATTTCATGCGTCAAACCCTGAAAAACTGGAACGGGCAGAATGTGGGTGAGTTCAGAGTTTCAGCAACATTGGCGGAAGACTGTTATCCATCTGCAGCCTCATAATCCCGGAATGTTTTTCTTTTGTTCTCATTTGTATTTTTCAAAACTGATACAAAAATAGCCCAGCGTTCTCCCCTGAGCCAATCACTCACCAGGGCCACCTGCGCGCACTGGCCTGCTTCCGCTACTCCTTGCGGAAGCGCCAGACAAGACACGATAAAAAAGGCCGAGGACCATAATGGTTCCCCGGCCTTGCGTTTTTCTGAACTGTTTTAAACGCTGAAAAACTTACGCCTTGCGCGCACGCGGCTTGCGGGTGGCTGTTGTTTTGCGAGCGCGCGTTCCTTTGGTTGAGGTCGCTTTCTCAGTCTCGGCAGCTTCAGCAGCCAGACGATCATAGCGTTTCTGACGGCGCGTTTCCTGCACAATGCGCAGCTTTTCAACTGCGGACAAACGCACTTTTTCTTCAGCCGGCGCTGCTTTTTTCGCACGCGCCTTTACAGGAGCCTCAGCAACAGGTTTTGCCACCTTACGCTTGGCCTTGACCGGAGCAACCTCGGCAACTGCTGCGGCTTTCGGGCGACGGCCACGGGGTGCAGGCGTTGCAACAACAGCTTCGACCTCAGCCGCCTTGCGACGCGTTGTACGGGGGGCTGCTACAGGCTCTGCCACCTTGCGGGAGACGCGCTTTGTCGCTTTGGGCTTTTCTTCGCTCACAGCCGGAGCTTTTTTCACCGCAGCCGCTTTTGTTTCCTTAACGGCACGCGCAGGCTTGGCAGGTGCTGCAGGCACCTTCAGCGCCTTGCGGCGGGTCTTGGGAGCTTCCGCTTTAGCCACAATCTCTTCCTCAACCACATCTTTTTTTACGGCTGCTGCACGGGTGCGGCGTGCTGTAGCGGGCGCGGCGCGGGTTGCTGCAACTTTGGCGCGGGGGGCGGCGCGGCGCTTTTTCATCTCACTCATTCAGAACTCCTGTAATTCTACATTTTCAAAAATACAAGAACATACAAGCATGTTCCTCAAGACCACTTCTCCTGACACTTTCAGGGACACCTTGAAAAACAGGCTTCTGCACTTGGAACTTCAGCCCTTCATAACAAAAACGCCCAAAAATGCAAAAAATACTTTCGGCTTTCAAGAATAGTCATGACAGACATTACTTTCCCTTCATATCTTCCCACCACCTTGCGGTTGAGAGACGGTAGCCTAGATTGGAAAGGACGCTTATTATCCATCTTGTTTGCTCCGAACCTTCAGGTGATACACATGAAAATTGCTGGCACTTCATACCGCAGCGTATGGGTGGATGAAAAAGATGGCTGGTCCATCCATATTTTTGATCAGACCCGCCTTCCCTTTTCTCTGGACATCCTGCAACTCACCACACCGGAAGACGTTGCACATGCTATCCGCACAATGCAGGTGCGCGGTGCACCGCTTATTGGTGCGGTGGCTGCCTATGGGCTGGCGCTTGCGCTCAGGCAGAACAGTTCCGATAGCGCCATGGAGGAACAGGCAAGTCTTCTGGCCGCAACACGCCCAACCGCCATCAACCTGCGCTGGGCTATTGAGCGTATGCTGTCTCATCTGCGTCCGTTATCACCTGACCAGCGTGTACAGGCCGCCTATGCTGAAGCAGGCCGCATCTGTGATGAAGACGCCGCACAGAATGAAGCCATTGGCCGCCACGGTCTTTCCCTGATTCAGGAAATTGCAAAAAACCGTCCGCCTGGCACACGCATTAACCTTCTGACACATTGCAACGCGGGCTGGATTGCAACGGTGGACTGGGGTACGGCGCTGGCCCCTATTTACATGGCGCATGATGCCGGGCTGAACGTGCATGTGTGGGTTGATGAAACACGCCCACGGAATCAGGGGGCTGCCCTGACAGCATGGGAGTTGGGCAGCCATGGCGTGCCGCATACCGTTATTGCAGACAATGCTGGCGGCCACCTGATGCAACATGGGCAGGTTGATCTGGTTATTGTCGGCACGGATCGCGTAACCCGTACCGGAGATGTTGCCAACAAGATTGGGACATATCTGAAAGCACTGGCAGCGCAGGATAACAGTGTACCGTTCTGGGTGGCTCTGCCTTCCACCACCATTGACTGGACTGTTGGTGATGGCGTCCGAGAAATTCCCATTGAAGAACGTGCGGCTTCCGAGATTACGCATGTAGCGGGCCGCGCTGACGACGGCAGCCTGACAAAAGTGCAGATTACGCCAGATGGAAGTTCCGCCGCCAACCCTGCTTTTGATGTAACGCCCGCACGCCTTGTAACTGGCCTGATTACTGAACGCGGTGTCTGCCCGGCAACGGAAAGCGGCCTGCGTGGTCTGTTCCCGGAACAATAACACGTTCGTTTCCAACGCAGGCGGAACAGCAAGCCGCCTGCGCACCACAAACCTTCCCCAAAGCAGAATGAACCGCGCAAAAGAATTGTGGGTTTCTTGATTTTCCTCCGACCACGCTCTGCTTTTCTTTCTGTTTCATATCCCGCAGAAAGATGAGAGGTCTATTTTGAGGCAAATATCCGCCCGTACCGGGAAAACAGTTCTGGCCGCTTCTATTTGTAGCATTTCAGACATTTACGCGCCCCACTATGACTATAGTTAGGGGCTGTTCCCTTTGATAAACGAGAACATTACAAGAACGCGCGATAAAAGCAGCTATTTTTCGTATTCTCGTGGCCATCCTTTCGCACCATTCCATCTCTCCGAATAATGCGCCGCCATTGGCTGCATGGCTTTGCGCATATGCCTATGCGCATCTCTTTTCTTGACGGGCCAAAGCCGCAGCCTGATAAGCAAAACGTGATTTTTTACGGTTCCGTACCGTCGAAGCATTCTGAAAGGACTGCGCGATGTCAGAGACAGCTATTGATACACCTTCAACCCGTTTTCTGACGGCGCACGGTATTGCCTATACTGTGCATGACTATGAGTATGTCTCCGAACCTGGTAAAATTGGCATACAGGCCGCAGCAGGGATCGGAATTGATCAGGAAAAGGTCTTCAAGACCCTGATGGTCGAAATCGATAAAAAGCAGATTGTCTGTGCGGTTATCCCCGTTCATCAGAAAATGAACCTCAAAAAGGTTGCTGCCCTGTTTGGGGGCAAGAATGCCCGCATGCTCAACGCGGAAAAGGCCGAAGCCCTCACCGGCTTTCAGGTCGGCGGCATCAGTCCCTTTGGGGCACGCACGCAGGTGCCTGTTGTCTTTGAAAACGCAGCCTTGAAGCAGGATGTGATGTATATCAATGGCGGCGGGCGCGGCATTGTTGTCGGGCTTTCCCCCAAGGACGCCATTGCCTGCGTTAACGGACAGACGGCTGATCTGACGGTGGACGCGACCTGAAGGCATTGCCCTGAGCTTGAGGAAAAGGGGGAGGAAAATTGCGCCCCCTCTTTTCGCTGATAGCGGAGCGGCTTATGGATAGGATCGGGGCTCTGCTGGTAAGGAGGGTTCCATGCACGCTTCGGGCTATCCGGGGCGACGTGTCTGAATGGAGACGAGATGTCACGTAAGCTCTCTGTTGCCCTGCTGGCGCCTCTGTGCCTGGCAGCCTGCGCTACCCAATCCACAGTGCCGGGTGCCACGCCCACTGCAAACGGGCAGAATACTGCTTCAGGGAGTGCTTACGGGTATTCCAGCCACGTTCCGGATTTTGCCACCCGTAATTTCGAGCCTTTTAACCGGCAGGATCTCGTGGCCATCGCCATGCGTGAATGGCGGCTGTTCGGTAGCCCGGTGAATGATGATGATCCGGAAGATCGCCCCGAACCCCAGACCGCTGCCGTCAAACCTGAACGCGCTCCCGGCCTGTGGGAACGGGTTGGTGAATATTGGTGGATCGGCATGGAGCCGGACACACCAGAAGCCTCATGGACCGGCAAGCACGACAATAATGGCCAACTCACAAACTTTGTGCAGGATGGCAATTATGCGTGGTCGGCCGCCTTTATCTCCTATGTTATGCGGGTTTCCGGCGCCAACAGCCGCTTTCCCTACTCCCAGAATCATTCAACCTATATCAATGCGGCAGCTTCCGGGCAGTCTCCCATCCTGCGAGCGCATGATCCGGCCAGCTACACCCCCAAACTGGGAGATCTGATCTGCGTTGCCCGTGGACGCGCCAAAACCTTGGTCCGGTTTTCCAGCCTCCCTACCTCTTACGGCTTTCCCGCCCATTGCGGGTATGTCGTGGCAACCGGTCAGAACGGTCAGCCTTTTGGCAGGCAACTGAGCATTATTGGCGGCAATATTGACGACGCCGTTGCCCTGACCCACGTGCCGACAGATACGCAGGGTCGCATCTCCTCCCCTTCCGGCCAGAGCTATGACACGCGCTACCCATGGTGCGCCGTGCTGGAAGTGCTCTTTGACGCAGAAGCCGAACCAGACGCAGGCATGTAACCGGAAGCGCAGGGCCAGCCCCTGCGCCTGGACTGAACCTTAGTTCTGCCGCCATGGCAGGGCTGAGGCTTTCCAACCTGCAATAGAACCGCGGTGGCCATGGATATCTAATGGCCCCTCAAACCCATCCGCCACATTATAGACCGTCCGGTAACCCGCCTGCCGCGCAACTTGCGCCGCAGAGAGGCTCCGCACGCCTGACCGGCAGATGAAATAGACAGGCGCGTCTTTTCTCACGCCCACCTGTTCCAAATCTTCCGCAAAGCGCGCATTTGGCGTTCCATCCAGATCCTGCCAACTGACCAACACCAGTCTTTGGCCAAGCGATGCCAGATCAGGCACCCCCACCAGTTGCCATTCCGCCATGGTTCTCACATCCACCAGTACGGCCTGATCATTCTTTTCGAGTTCTGCCCACACATACTGGGGTGAGACATCTTCAATCATCGTGGTATCCTGTTTCATGACATGGTGGACTCTGCCTCCGTCTGCTCAGGCCTGCTCCTTCATGAAAGAGAAGCAGAACCGCCTGACACCAGAGAAAAAGAAGCGGGGTCCGTTGATAAAGAGAAGGTGCAACTGGATGACTGAAAGCGCAATTCCCGCCTCCCTTCCCGGCTGGGAATCACCCTCCGCAGATATGCCCGCAGCCGTTGGTGGCACACCACTGGTCCGGCTGCGCAAGGCATCGGATGCTACGGGATGCGACATTTACGGCAAGGCCGAATTCATGAACCCTGGTGGGTCCGTGAAAGACCGCGCTGCCCTTGCCATTATTGAAGATGCTGAACGCCGGGGTATTCTGAAACCCGGCGGCACCTTGGTAGAAGGCACGGCGGGGAATACAGGCATTGGGCTGACACTGGTTGCCAACGCGCGCGGGTATCGCTGCATTATTGTGATGCCGGAAACCCAGAGCCGTGAAAAAATTGATTTTCTGCGCATGATCGGCGCAGACCTGCGGCTGGTTCCGGCCAAACCGTATAAAGATCCGGGCAATTATGTACACGTCTCCCGCCGTCTGGCAGAAGAAGGCGGATATGTGTGGGCCAACCAGTTTGACAACCTTGCCAACCGTGAAGGGCATCGCCTGACCACCGCCCCGGAAATCTGGCATCAACTGGACGGTAAAGTGGATGCGTTCACCTGCGCCTGCGGCACCGGTGGCACACTGGCAGGCACTGCCATGGGGCTGCATGAGGCCGCAAAAAAGGCGGGAGTCAAAGCGCCCCATATCGTGCTGGCAGACCCTGAAGGCTCTGGTCTGTATGGATGGGTCAAAAACAATGATCTTTCCGTAACCGGGTCCTCCATCACGGAAGGCATCGGTCAATCACGGGTCACAGGTAATCTGGAAGGCGCACCGATTGATGACGCCGAGCGTATTCCTGACCCCGAAGCGCTTGAAATTATCTACAGCCTGCTGATTGACGAAGGGCTTTCTGTTGGTGGGTCATCCGGCATCAATGTGGCTGCCGCCATTCGCACGGCGCGCAAACTGGGTCCGGGCCACACGATTGTGACTATCCTGTGTGACGGTGGAGCGCGTTATCAGTCCAAACTGTTCAACCCGGAATTTCTGCGCGGCAAAGATCTGCCCGTAGCACCGTGGCTTGATAAATAAAGGATAGACTGTGCCTGCCAGATTCAGATCAGATTTACTCCCTCATCTTCTGGCAGGGAGCACCATGTTGGTCATGTTGAGCGCCTGCACCGGAGAAAACGCTCAGCATGATCCTACACTTCATAACCCCCACCACACGCTCTCCACCCAGCTCGGCGGGCACTCTTTCCATCCTCCCAACACAGCACCGGACGTTTTTTTAGCAACATCCGAAAACGCTGAGCAGGAAATCCAGACACGGTCAGACGTATGCAGAGCCCTGACAGCAGAGCCAACGCTGACGATTACCCTCATGTTTGGCCTGAAGCGCCCTCATGGGGTGGATATCACGCCACATGAATGGCAGAATTTTGTAGAAACCACCATCACACCCCGTTTCCCGTCCGGACTTTCAGTTCTTCCCGTTGAAGGCCAGTGGCAGGACAGAGTGACAGGAAAAATCGGGCAGGAGCCATCCCGCTTTGTCCTGATTGCAGCGCCAGCTTCCACACCCCATCTGGCCCAGAAACTTACGGATATCCGCTCCAGCTATCAGCACAGGTTTGATCAGCAAGCCGTTGGCGTAACCATAACGCCCTCCTGCTCCGCCTTTTAAATATGAGAGGCTTTTTGCTTTAAAAGCTGCGCCAAATTGCAAAAACGACCGAGAGTTTAAAACCGAGCTTGCCGACAATGCTCAGCAAACAGACGCCTGAACCACATTCTCTGGTCTGTCCGGCTCAAAGCCCACCCGCATGCCGAGCCCGTTTCTGAAGCCAAAACACCACTTTTCTAAGCCCAAAACAAAAAACGGCTTGCCAGATCGTTCCGTCTGGCAAGCCGCATAAGCTCAATCCTGAATCAGATCGACCGAAAGCCGTCTGGAAAAGGCGTGTGCTTTTATTCCCATTCAATCGTGCCGGGCGGTTTGGACGTAATATCATACGTGACACGGTTGATACCGCGCACTTCGTTGACGATACGGCTCGCCACCCGGTTCAGGAAGCCCATGTCAAACGGATAGACATCCGCCGTCATGCCATCCGTGCTGGTCACAGCGCGCAGAGCACAGGCTTGGTCGTATGTGCGGCCATCGCCCATCACCCCTACAGTGCGCACGGGGAGCAACACGGCAAATGCCTGCCAGATAGCATCATACAGCCCTGCCGCACGGATTTCTTCCAGAAAGACGGAATCCACACGCCGGAGCAGATCCAGCTTTTCACGCGTGATGTTGCCCGGAATCCGGATAGCAAGCCCCGGCCCTGGGAAGGGATGCCGCCCGACGATGGTTTCAGGAATATCAAGTTCGCGGCCCAGTTCGCGCACTTCATCCTTGAACAGTTCTCGCAGGGGTTCCACCAGTTGCATGTTCATGCGTTCCGGCAGGCCGCCCACATTATGATGGGATTTGATGGTGACGGACGGACCACCCGTAAAGCTGACGCTTTCAATCACGTCCGGATAAAGCGTGCCCTGCGCGAGGAACTGCGCACCACCCAGTTTGACAGCTTCTTCTTCAAACACTTCCACAAACAGGCGACCAATGGTCTTGCGTTTGATTTCAGGGTCCGTCACGCCATCCAGCGCGTTCAGAAACAGATCAGACGCATCCCGATGCACAAGCTGAATGTTGAAACGGCCACGGAAGGTTTCTACCACTTCCTCGGCTTCACCCGCGCGCAGCATGCCGTGATCAACAAAAATGCAGGTAAGCTGATCACCAATGGCTTCATGGATCAGCACAGCAGCAACGGACGAATCCACCCCCCCGGAAAGACCGCAGATAACGCGGCCACTGCCCACCTGTTCACGGATGCGGGCTATTTCCATGTCGCGGAAACCGGCCATGGTCCATGTGCCGGTGCAACCCGCAACATTATGGGTGAAGTTCCGCAGCAACGCAGCACCATGAGGCGTATGCACCACCTCCGGATGGAACTGCACGCCATATAAACGGCGGCCTTCGTCAGCGATAACGGCAAAAGGTGCACCTTCGCTAACCGCCACAATGCGGAAGCCAGGGGGCAGTTCCGTTACACGGTCACCGTGGCTCATCCATACCTGTTCACGGCCGCCGCGCGCCCACGCACCACGGAACAGCGCGCAATCTTCAAGAATATCAACAAAGGCGCGGCCAAATTCGCGGTGGTCGGAACTTTCAACCTGCCCGCCCAGTTGCAGACACATGGCCTGCTGACCGTAACAGATTCCCAGAACCGGAATGGCCATATCAAACACCACTTCCGGGATACGGGGGGCATCTGGGCTGAGGACGCTGGCAGGGCCGCCGGACAGAATAATGCCACGCGGTGCAAAAGCACGAATACGCTCAGCATCTGCGGTAAAAGGCCAGATTTCGCAATACACGCCACTCTCACGCACGCGGCGGGCAATAAGCTGTGTCACCTGACTGCCAAAATCCAGAATCAGAATACGGTCCTGATGCAGAGTTTCATCCAGTTTGGCGGTGGCAGCGGGCATGGTGTTCTCAACAGGCATGAGCTACTGGTCTTTCTGGTCAGCGCCTGAACGGCTTTTCAGGTAAAAAACAACCGCCCTGGCGCAAGGCAGTTGCGTGCTAAACAGCGGATATAAAGCGGCGCAGGCGTGCCGTCACCCTATAAATAAGCATTTCGCCTGCCAATCAGCCTTCCTGCCCTGGCAGTGGCGCGTCTTGCGCCACAGGCGCTTCCGCCTCACATCATAACCACAACAGGAGTGTGTTCATGATAACAGATGCGTCCAAACACCGTTCTCCCTTGGCCCGTAGCCGGAAATCCTTTGCCGCCCTGGCCACCGGCCTTACGGTGGTCGCGGCCCTGTGCGGCGCAGCAGCGCCAGCGGCGGATGATCCCTATGGAGACTGGGTCGGCACTCTGGTGAAGGACCAGGGCCATAATTGCCCGGTCAACGGCACTTCCCTGCTCCAGATCCAGCCCAAACGCATGATTTTCACGCCAGAGATGGGGTCTCTGGTTCTGCGTGGCAAACCAGACAAGGCAAAGCAGCATTATCATGCCCAGCTTGTGATGGAAGACGCAAACCACAAGCCGCTCCCCATGGTTTTTGAAGCGCATCCGGTGGGGGACACGTTTGAAGGCGTGTACGGCACGCCCGAATGCCGGGCCCATATCACGCTGAAAAGGCCGGAAAGCCGCAGCTGGAAAAACTTCCTCGGGAACGACTGATAAAAAAAATCATAAAAATTTCAAAAGGGGGGTTGCCAGCCCCCCCATATCTCGACTAGAAACCGCCTCACGGCGCACCCGTAGCTCAACTGGATAGAGCACCAGACTACGAATCTGGGGGTTAGAGGTTCGAGTCCTTTCGGGTGCGCCAGAATTTTCCCGCAAAATTCAAAAGTGGCGTTTCAGGCAGACATTCTTCAATAATGTCTCCTTGCGCAGCAGACCGATCTCTGTTGTCAGCCTTCTGCCCAGCGCTATCTCCAAAATGAAAATCTGGACGGAATATTTGCCGCATCCGCTCCATCGGGCATACTCTCCCACAATGTGGGCTGGAGACCTGTTTCCTGAGCCCGGTTGCCTGATGTGAATGGAAGTTACCGCGCCCTGATGAGACAGAACGCAACGGCATACACCGTGGCATGCCTGCTCCTGACAAACTGCCACAGCGTCGCCCATAAGGCCCGGACGGATCTTATCGGGCTAACCCGCCCCGAACTTCTCTCCTGTGCAGGCGTTCCTGATGCAGCCGAAACACGGGATGGCCAGGAAGTGCTTGTATGGAAACAGGATCAGAATGTGGATGGCGGGGTTTCCGTCAGCACGCCTTTCCTGATTGGTGTTTCAATTGCTGGCCGAGGCACATGCCATTTTGTGGCCACCCTGCGGGATGGAAAAGTCAGCCGTGTCTCCTACACCGGCCCATCCCAGACCCTTTACGGCCCCCTCGCTGCCTGTGAACCGCTGATCCGGGATTGCGAACATTATGCGCGGACAGAACGAACCCCTGCCGCACCCGGATAGCAGGGCCCGCATTGTAGTATTCAGGCACGTTCTTCACGAATGCAGATCATATTTTCTGCTGCAATACGCGGGTCGAAACCAGAAAAAGGACCAACACCATGCGCTGCCTCAAGATCACCCTTCTGACGCTTTGCCTCGCCACACCGGCACTGGCCCAGAACGGCACCTACACAGCGGAACTGGTTCACGGTCCGAAATTCGCCAAGGCCTACCAGAAAATGGCTCAGCTTCCCGCATGGGTCACTGGTAAGGATGTTGTCTCTGTTCCCACCAAAGCCATAACTCTTTCTGGCCATTCCTATACTGTAGGGCATTTATGCAAACCGCACGATTGCGGGGATAATCAACTGGATATTGTCTTCGCGGATGACGGAAAATCCACATGGGGCCTACTGTCCCGCATGTATGGCAAAACCCTGTATCAGATGCCACTGGGTGAACCGGAACCTGCCATTCTGGATGCCCTGCAAGCCTCCTACCGTAGCAACAATCCAAACTGACCCTGTTTTCCATGTTTTTTACAAAAAGCATTGTCTGCTTGCTTGGAGCCGCTCTGGCAGGGAATGCTTTTTGGGCACAGCCTTCCTGGTCAGAAAACGCTCCTTCCCCTGCATCTGCACACACGGGGTTTGATATTCTGGTTCTGGGTGCGCGCGGTGGCGTGCAAGACGGCAATCTTTCAGCCTACATGATCAATCCGCACGGTGACCATCGCGCAATCCTGTGTGATGCCGGAACCGTTGTAAATGGGCTAAATGAAGCGAATCATCTTGGAAAATTAACCGATTTTTCCAAATCCAACCAAACAGCACTCACACCTGCCGGTTATGTGCTGCATCATGTTATTCAGGGTTATCTGATCAGCCACGCCCATCTCGACCATATTGCCGGTCTTGCCATCAGCGCGCCGGATGATACGCCCAAACCGCTTTACGGCCTTCAATCCACCTTGGATGATCTGAGCCAGTATGTATTTAACTGGCACATATGGCCTAATTTTGCAGACCACGGGAACGTCCCATTTCTAAAAACCTATACATATCAGCCTTTGATACCGACACATTCTCAGCCCCTGCAAAACACCGCAATGAGCGTCACAGCATGGCCGCTCAGCCATAGCCTCGTCACATCCACTGCATTTTTGATAAAATCCGGCTCGGACGCCCTTCTCTATCTGGGTGATACAGGCCCGGACCCCGTAGAAAAAACACATAGGCTTCAAACACTATGGCGCGCAGTGGCCTCGGATGTTCAGAAACATCAGTTAAAGGCCATTATTATGGAAGCCTCTTATGATAATAGCCGTCCAGACAATGTTCTTTTTGGGCATCTGACACCCCATTGGGTGTTGAAAAGCTTACATGATCTGGCACAGGAAACAGGAGACGCCACCAGCCTGCAGGGGCTGACCGTGGTGATTAGCCATATCAAATACACCCTGAACACAGGTGCAAAGATACAGGAAACCATAAAACGGCAACTCGAAACCGAGAATGATCTGGGTGTAAACTTTGTTATTGCAGAACAGGGCTTACGCTTGCACGTGCATTAAGCGTTACTGATCTTCTTAACCTTGCGTGCAACGTCTCTTTTGAAAATTGTGTTTCTCAACTACGCGTCGTCAGCTTTTTCTGACTGGAATACACGGAACAGACTCAGCTTGCAGAATCTGACAGACACCAGCAGGCCCTTGCGTATTTTCGGCAACCAACTGCGCACGGTAGAACGATCTTCCTGAAACCTGAACAGAAGCCACCTTTGGCGTGGCCTTCAATGCACGGGAAGCCAGTACCCGTGTGCCCTGATCTGCAACCCGTCTGGCCTCCGCATAAGAAGAAAATGCTCCTACCTGCACCATGGATGCCGTCCCGGTTCCAGACATGCCTGTGCTGGAAAAATCTGCTTTCTGCCTGACTGATGGCAGAACCAGAACATGCGCAGGATGTCCTATGCTACCAGAAGCAGTTTTGGGCGCAGTCCCATAGGGCACAAATGCCACCGCAGGCTGAAGACGGGCCGTAGCCTCCCGCCTCTGCTCTGCCAACGCAGCGGCTCGCCCTTCTGTTCCTGCCGGATTGGCAGGAGCCGTAAGCGATGCAGTTACAATCTGTGCCCGATCGGCTTGGGCGGGAAACGCCGCCTGATCTGGCGCAGTCTCTTCAGCAACCAGAACCGGTGCAGCCGTATCAGGCACAGGATCAGGATGCGGCGTATCCCTGTCCATCAGGCAGGGACCTGTTGGATCATAGGCTGCGTTAGGATCACGCAGACAGCCATCGGCTGTCCGGGTAAGGTCCGCACGGGCATAGAACGCATCAGGTTCCGTGCTCGTGGCACCAGTCTCACTTGCTGGCACAGGGGCCCATTGCCCTCTTACAGCAACGCCACCGCCCAGATTGGGCGTAATGGCTGCAACGTAATTGACTGTTTCATCCGGCAAGGGGCGGCCTGAATTGAGATAAGCATCCACCCTGTCCGGCCCTGCATTATAGGCAGCCAGAAAACCCGGTGCGCCGTACCGATCATACATCAGACGAATATAAGCCGCTCCCGCCCGAATATTGTCTCGTGGATCGTACGGGTCAGAACCCAGACCGTACTGGCTCTGCATATCCGCATAGGTTGCGGGCATAAGCTGCATCAGCCCCATGGCCCCTGCCCCGGATGTTGTCAAATCTCCATTCAGATACTGCTTTCCACCTGATTCCTGATGCATGACGGCACGAATCCATGTTTCGGGAATAGAAAACCGCCGGGCAGCATCCTGAATATACGGCCCCCATGGATCACTGGCAGGCCCGGGTGGGCGGTACGTTGGAGAAGATGGGCGCGCCACAAAGCCTCTGGAAGCCCACGCTTGAGAAACTGACTGATACAAACTGTAAGACGCCGCATATCCCCGCACAGGTACCATGGTCGCACAGACCAGAAGGGCCAACGCACCTACTATCCGCCTCTCTTTCGGCGCGCCTGCAATTCCTTTTTTCTCTGTCGGCCTGTGCATTATCATACACCATTTTTTATGTCTGCCTTATGCAGGCTATCTGTGTTGGCTGATCTTTCCGGCAAATTTTCGGCAGCCAGCACGCCATAGCGTCATACTAACCCTGCATGGTGTATCACACAGAAACGTGACGTTACCTTTATTGCATACCAGCCATTATACTGTGCGACCTTCCTCGTGCAGGAAGCAACACTGCCTTGAAGAGACGCTTATGTTTACCCAGCCTCTTGTGCCTGTTGGGAACAATCTTGTTCTCTCTTTTCTTCTTGCTGCCTCGCCTATTATCGTCACGCTTATTTTAATGGGTGTTTTACGCCGCCCGGCATGGCAAGCCACCCTTGGGGGGCTGATTATTGGCCTTGTCATGGCTGTTGCCGTGTGGGGCATTCCGTCATCACTGGCGTTTGCAAGCGTCAGCAATGGCATGGTGTTTTCCATCCTGCCTGTCATGTGGATTGCGCTCAGTGCCCTGTTCCTGTTCAACATTGCCATCCAGACAGGCCGGTTTGATGCCTTTCGCATGTGGATCATCACCCACCTGCCCAATGACAGGCGCATTATGCTGGTTGTTCTGGGCTTCTGCTTCAGCGCGGCACTTGAAGGCGTGGCGGGATTTGGCACGCCGGTCGCCATCACCAGCGCCCTGCTGATCATGCTTGGCTTCCCCGCGCTGGAAGCCCTGACATATGTGCTGATTTTCAATTCCGCGCCGGTCGCCTTTGGCGGGCTGGGCATCCCCATTACGGTTTTGGCGTCCATTACCGGCCTGCCTGCCACCACACTGGGCAGCACCATCGGCCTACAGCTTGCGCCGTTTGCGTGCCTGATCCCGTTTTACGTAATGGCGCTTTATGCTGGCTGGCGTTCCGTCAAGCAGTTGTGGCCCGTTCTGCTTGTGGCCGGCGGTAGTTTTGCCGTCACCATGGTGGTTGTCTCTACATGGATCACCTACAGCCTGAGCAACGTGCTGTCTTCCAGCATTTCTCTGGTGGCCACCATTCTGTTCCTCAAATTCTGGCAGCCCGTGCCTGATCCGGCCTACGCTGTTGATGAAGCCTATCTGGCGCAGGCTCCGGCCCAGACAGGACACTGGAGCGGACCACACTGGCAGGGCTGGATTCCGTGGATTGTTGTCGTTCTGGTTGTGATCGTGTGGGATTCCCTCCACATCGCCAAGATTGGGGCAACACCTGTGCACTGGCCAGGGCTGGACCAGCAGGTCTTTATCTCCCTCTATCAAAAACCCTACGCAGCCGTGTGGAACTTTGAGCCTCTGGGCACCGGCACGGCCATTCTGGTTTCTGCGTTGCTGACGGCGCTGATCACCCGCATTTCTCCCCAGAAATTCTGGGCTGCACTAAAAACAACCGCCAGACAGGGGTGGTTGGCAGTTATTACCGTAGCGCTCACCATCGGGCTGGCCTTCCTGATGAATTACTCGGGAATGACCTACACACTCGGCTATGCCGTAGCCTCCACCGGTATCCTCTTTCCCTTTGTTTCCGTTTTTCTGGGATGGATCGCCGTTTTTCTTACGGGGAGCGATACCTCTGGCAACGCGCTCTTTGGCAACCTGCAGGTTGCTGCGGCGCACCAGCTTTCTCTGGACCCTGTGCTGTTCGCCTCCGCCAACTCGGCCGGGGGTGTTATGGGTAAAATGATTTCACCCCAGAACATCACCACCGGCGTGGCTGTCACCTCCCTCAAAGGGCAGGAGGGCGTGGTACTGGCCCGTACTTTCAAGCACAGTATTTTCCTTACGCTGCTGATGGGCCTTGTGGTTGTTTTTCAGCAATACATTCTGCACTAGCCCGTACCTACGGCGAGTAGAACCCAACTAAACTGCACAAAAAACCGGGCACAGCCTTGTGGCTATGCCCGGTTTGAGAGTGGCTTCACAGCCCCGGCCCGGCAGAAACAAAGGCTAGACCTTCTCCTGCCGTCCCATTCCGCCCTCTGCTTTTATTATTCGGCTACCAACGGTTGCAGAATGCGCAAGGAAATCGGTTCAGCTACGCTGTCTTTAATGCTCTCGGCCAATGTCTTGAAATGCGGCGTTTCCATATGGTCCTGCAACGCCTGCCGGCTGGCCCAACGTTCAATAAAAACAAAGGTCTGCGGATCATCCAGATCACGATTGGGAACGTACTGAATGTTGGTCGCTTCTGCGCGTGACGCCGGAACACAGGCTGCCATGGCATCCGCCACAATTTTTTCCTGACCCTTCTTGGCCTTGACCACAGCCACGACGGTAATTTCCTGAGACATCATTTTCCCCTGTTCTTGCAACCTAGTCTGATCATGGCAGGCCAGTTGGCCTGATGGTCCTTTACGGCCCCAGAACCACCTCACCCGCCTTCTTCTGCTGAGATATCAAATACCTATCGGCCAGCTACGCCCTGTATATTACGGGCAAGCCAGCCAGATCACCACCGCACTGTGCTCTCACCAGCTATCCCGTGCGCCGCCCCCGCCGGAATCCCCTCCGCCGGGCCGGAATGGATCAGATGGCCCACTGCCTCCTCCACCGCCGCCACGGCGGCCTCCGCCGCTTTGCAAAAACGCAGAGAGAAGGTTGAGCCCTATATTCAACGCCAGAGACCAACCCGGGCTGGGTTGACGGTTTTCCGGCGGCACATATCCGCCCGGATACCGCATGGCCCGCTTTCTGGCGCGGCGCATCATGATGAAGGGCAGCACAACAAACAGGCCAATCACAACAACCAGCCCCACAAGGGCTTCCACCGCATCTGTTGACGGATCAACCTGCGATGCCGCACTCACACTGGCAGGATTGGACAGTTCGGCATGGACCAGAATATCTGCCAGCGCATCCACTATTCCGTTCAGCGCCTGCGCATACTGGCCCGCCTGAAGGGCTGGCCGTGCGGCACGGAGAATGTCGGAACTCTGAAGGTCCGTCAGAACGCCTTCCAGTCCGTATCCCACTTCTATGCGGGACTGACGGTCTGGAATATCCAGAACAATCAGAACACCATTATCTTCGCCCTTGCGGCCCAACCCCGTGGCGTGGAAGGCCTCATTCGCATAACTGTCAATGTCATCCACATGCCCCGGCAGAGAGACGGCAATCTGCGGATGACCAGGAAGTGTCTGGGAGAGAGAAAACAGCTTGTGGGTCAACGCCTCCGCATCCTGCGCGGAGAGCACCTGCTGCGGATCATTCACCCATTGGCTTAATGGAGCGGCGTCCTGCGCCTGTGCTGGCAGCAAGGACAAAGCCCCCGCTACCGAGAGAACGCACAGCGCCAGAGCAACGCGGAACACGCCGCATAGAATACGCACAGGCCGGAGCACGGCATCACGGGATATGGAAACCTGCAACATGGCCTGCGCCCTACTGAACAGCACGGATCAGTGCTTGGAGAAATCAACCACCGGCGGTGTCTGCGCTGCCGGAGAAGCTTCATAATAAACGCGGGTATGGTAGCCCAGAATGCCAGCCAGCAGATTACCGGGGAAACGCGCTACTGTCTGGTTATAGGCCAGAATGGCCTGCTGCAGCCGCTGGCGTGCAACGGTAATGCGGTTCTGCGAGCCTTCAAGCTGCACCATCAGGCGGGTAAAATCCTGATTGGCCTGCAACTGGGGAGACTGCTCCACCACAGCGTTGATGGCCTTGATTTCCTGTGCGTTACGGGTCTGAGCCTCCAGAATTTTTTCCTGCAGGGTTTTGTCATCCACAGTGCGCGGATCAATCTTGTTCAGCGCGGTCTCACCCGTGCGGGCCCCCGCATAATCTGTCAGCGTGTCATGCTCATGCGTGGCATAGCCCTTTACCGTATTCACCAGATTGGGAATCAGGTCAGACTGGCGCTGCACTTCGTTCTGCAACTGCCCCATCTGTTCCTGCACGCGCTGATCCGCGCTCATGAACCGGTTATAACTTGTTCCAAATATAAAAATCAGACCGACGATGAGAATCGCGGGAACAAGAAGCTTCTTCATCAAGAAATCCTTTAGAAACAGAAGGGGCGCACCCGAGTACAGAGCCATGTAAAGCCCGGTGATGCCCCCATTCCGCTCTTCATTAAGGCAAAAACCGCTCAAACGCCTCCCAATTCTGACTATCCTTGCCTATTGGCCCACCCTGATGCAGGCACACCATAGCGGTTCGGAAGCCAAAAACAGGCCTGGCCCCCTTGGCAGCTTGGAGCGTGAGAGAGACCCCTTTATACTCCGCCACCATGATTATCATCACCGGTGGCGCCGGTTTCATTGGCTCCTGTCTTCAGGCTACTCTCGCCAAGCGAGGGCAGGATACTCTTGTTGTGGATTGGCTGGGCTCCGACCTTAAATGGCGGAATCTGGCCCGGCACGCCCCCGCGCGGCTCATCCCCCCGGAAGAGCTTGACGCTTTTCTGGAAACCAACCCCAAAGTGGACGCCGTGTTCCATATGGGAGCGATCAGTGAAACCACCGCGCGGGATGCGGATCTGGTGTGGCGCACCAACATCGCCCTCTCCCGTCGCCTCTGGCATTGGTGTGCGCGCAATAACACACGCTTCATCTATGCTTCCTCCGCTGCCACCTATGGCGCGGCAGACAGACCGGAACTGTTTTCGGATGACCCCGCCAAGCTGAACACGCTTGAACCGCTGAACCTGTATGGGTGGTCCAAGCATGTCTTTGATCAGCATGTCATGAAAGCGCTGAAGCAGCGTGCTCCACGACCTCCGCAATGGGCGGGGCTGAAGTTCTTCAATGTGTATGGCCCTAACGAATACCACAAAGGCAAGATGATCTCTGTGGTGAAGGTGAAGTATGATGAGGTGATGGCCGGAAACCCGGCCCGCCTGTTCCGCTCTGATCGCCCGGACATTGCCAATGGTGCGCAGGCGCGTGATTTCATCTGGGTGGAAGATGTGGTGAAGGTCATGCTCTGGTTGTATGACAACCCCGCCGTTTGCGGCCTGTTCAACTGTGGCAGCGGCACGGCGCGCACCTATCTGGATCTGGCCCACGCCGTGTGTGATGCGGCAGGCGTTGCCCGCAAGGTGGAGTTCATAGACATGCCGGAAAGTCTGCGCGGACAGTATCAGTCCTACACACAGGCGGACCTTACGCGCCTGCGCACGGCAGGCTATACGGAGGCGTTTACACCCCTTGAAGAGGGAATCCGCCGGTACGTGCAGGACTATCTGGCCACCGGCAATCCGTACCTGTAACGCCTGCCCTTCCTCCTCAGCCTTACTGGATCATCCTCTGCATGCTGCCTGTTCTTCTCTTTCCCCAGTTTGACCCTGTACTGGTGCATCTGGGGCCGCTTACCATCCGCTGGTATGCTCTCTCCTATATTGCAGGCATCGTGCTGGGCATCGCCCTGCTTCGGCGGCTCGTCAGGCTGGCGCCCCGAGCGGGCACAGCAGAACAGGCTGATGATTTTCTAGGGTGGGTCACCCTTGGCGTGCTGTTGGGCGGACGGCTGGGCTATATCCTCTTCTACCAGCCGGGCTATTACCTCACGCATCCTCTCGCCATTCTCAAAGTCTGGCAGGGTGGCATGTCCTTCCATGGTGGAGCGCTTGGCGTGATTATCGCGATGGCGCTGTTTACCTGGTACAACCGCATCAACTTTCTTGCCTTTGCTGATCGCGTTACCGTGGCCGTGCCAATCGGGCTGGGGCTGGGCCGGATTGCCAACTTCATCAATGGCGAACTCTGGGGGCGGGAAGCACCAGCCAGCCTGCCCTGGGCCATGATCTTTCCGGATGCCGGGGGCATTCCCCGCCATCCCTCCGAACTGTATGAAGCGCTGACAGAAGGCCTGCTGCTGTTTCTAGTCATGTTCGCAGCTTCTCGCAAACAGAGCCTGCGCGAACGCCCCGGCTTTCTGGCTGGGCTGTTTCTTGTGGGTTACGGCTGTGCCCGCAGTTTCTGCGAATTTTTCCGTGAGCCAGATTCCTTTCTCGGCTTCCTGCCGGGCGGGCTGACCATGGGGCAATTGCTGTGCATTCCCATGATTATCGCTGGTGGTGCACTGATCATGCATGCCCGCCGCAGCCCCGCTTATGCAGGTTTGCCGCTTACGGATGCTGAAACCGCTGAATCCTGAGACTGCGAACCATGCCTCCCCTCCCCCCCGAAGCCGAACGGCTGGATGTGTTCATGGCGCGCGCCAATGCCCGCTATTACGCAACGCACCCCTTGCTATCGGACTTCATCACTGCGCCTGAAATCTCGCAGGTTTTCGGGGAACTTCTGGGGGCATGGGCCGCCATGGTGTGGATCAGCATGGGCCGCCCGAACCGCATCATTCTTGCAGAAGCAGGACCCGGGCGCGGCACCTTGATGGCGGACGCCCTGCGGTTGATTTCCAAGCAGGTGCCAGCTTTTGCCCAGTCCCTTGAGGTGCATCTGATTGAAACCTCCCCGCTGATGCGAAAAGCTCAGCAGGCTGCCCTGGCACGCTACACGCACCCCACCTGGCATGACACGCTGGAAAGCCTGCCTGACGGACCGATGGTCCTGCTGGCCAATGAATTTCTCGATGCCCTCCCCATCCGCCAGTTTGAACACACCCCAAAGGACGGCTGGCAGGAACGCTATGTACAAGGTGCATCGTTCTGCCTGGCTCCCTGCCCCCCACCAGTTCTGCCAGATGACCGAACATTAGAAGACAACAGCGTGGTGGAGGTTTGTGAACCTGCCCTCGCGGTGGCCCAGATGCTCGGCCAGCGCTTCTGCCACACACCGGGAGCAGCCCTGTTTCTTGATTACGGCCATTCTTCCAGCCTGACCGGAGACTCCCTGCAGGCATTGCGGCATGCTCGCCCGGCCCACCCCCTTGAAGCCGCCGGGGAAGCCGACCTGACCGCCCATGTTGATTTCACAGCTTTTGCCGCACAAGCACGGCAAGCGGGTGCTCAAACTTACGGGGCGGTCACACAAGGGACGTTTTTACGTGCTTTAGGGCTGATGGAACGGACCGAACAGCTTGCAACCCATGCCAGCGAGGAAGACGCCGCCATGCTCCGCAGTGGTGCTCAACGCTTGGCGGCACCGGAAAAAATGGGGCACCTTTTCCGCGTTCTGGCGCTCACCAGCCCCACCCTGCCTGCGCCTCCCGGCTTTATGAAAGGACCGGCTGCATGACCTCCGGCATCCGCCCCAGCACCTCTCAGCCTTCTGGCACTAAGCCTTCTCCTTTAACCAGCCCCTTGCTGTCCGGCACGCGGCACGGGTTTTTTACGCGTGAAGGCGGGGTCTCCACCGGCCCCTATGCCAGCCTTAACTGCTCAACCCGCGCGGGGGATGATCCGGCCAATCTGGCGGAAAACCGCCGCCGTGTTGCGCAGTGGATCGGCGTATCCGCAGACAATCTGCTCGGCGTTACGCAGGTTCACGGCAAGCGCGTTATCACGGTAACTGAGCCCTGGCCGTTTGGAGCGGGAGAGGAAGCTGATGCCATGGTCACCACACGCCCGGATGTTGCGCTGGGCACCATAACCGCAGATTGCGCTCCCGTGCTGTTTGCCTCGGCCGATGGCCGTGTGGTGGGGGCAGCCCATGCCGGATGGCGTGGTGCATTGGCCGGAGTTCTTGAAGCAACCCTGAACGCCATGCAGGATCTGGGCGCAACCCCGGCGGACATACGGGCCGTAGTTGGCCCCTGTATTGCGCAGGAAAGCTATGAAACAGGCGAGGACATGCACCACGCCATTGTTTCCGCTGACCCACAGGCAGCCCGTTTTTTTGCGCCGGGCCAACGCCCTAACCATTACCAGTTTGATCTGGCCGGATGGTGCGTGTTCCGGCTTGAACGTGCAGGCATTGGCCATGCCGTAGCTCTGGGTGTTGATACCATGCGTGATGACAAACGCTTTTTCAGCCACCGGAGACGCACACTGGCTGGTGGCGGGCCTATCGGCCACCAGATTTCCGTTATTGCACCAGGAGTCCTGAACGGATGACATCTTTCTTGCGTCAGACAGCCCTTCCTCTCTCTGCTCTGCTTTTGCTGGCTGGCTGTCTGGATGTCCCTCATCCGTTTTCCAACCCGGGGAAAGAAGCCAAGCAGCTTGCGGCGAATGCTCCACCTTCCCGTCTGGATATTCCTACCCCTGCGGACTCTCTTCTCCCCAATGATGGCGCGCAGGTGTGGGCCAAGGATCTGGCAACAGAACTGCTGCAACAGACCATTCCCGCCATGGCCCAGCCAGTACGCAAGGGGGACTGGTGGCTAAAAGTGCGGGCGGAAATGCGCGGCGATCAAGTTGTACCTGTTTATATGGTCATGACCCCCAAAAACGAGATCCGCGCAACGCAGGAAGGCGCACCTGTGCCCGCGCAACAATGGTCAACAGCCGATGCCCAGATGCTGAACCTTGTGGCAGCGGATGCAGCCCCCCGCATTGCTTCTGTCCTGACCGGCATTCAGGCGGATGACATGGAAAAAGACCCGCATAGCCTGAAGCATCGTGCCGCACGGGTTTATTTTACCGGAGTTACCGGCGCACCGGGGGATGGTGATATCTCCCTCTCCCGCGCATTCGCCGCATCCTTCCGCAATACGCCAGACACGTTGCAGAACTCACCTGAAAATGCGGATTTCACGGTGAAGGGACACGTCAAGCTCACACCTGGCCCCACAGGCACCACAGGCCACCCGCAAGATCACATTGAGATTGTGTGGCAGGTTCTGGATAAAGCAGGCAAGGAAGCCGGTGCCGCCACCCAGTTGCATGATATCGATGCTCATTCTCTGGACCAGTATTGGGGCGATGTCGCGGTTGTGGCCGCGCAGGAAGCCGCTGCTGCGGTGGACCAGATTATTGACCGCTATTCAGGCAGGGAAAACGCACCCTTGCCAGCAGGAACTCCAAGATCCAAAAATCAGGACAAGAAATAAGACTCTCACTCGTCACGATCGAACTGTGGAGCATAAAGCCGCCACCATGCTCCACAGGTAGCGTTCCCGGCAATTTGCCCTCATCAAGACTGCCGCTGCTGCCCCCTTGCCCCTGGCAAGCGATATTTCCTGTCCGGCATATCCCCTTGCTCCGCTTGAGCCATGCTCCATTCCCAAAAAATGGAATAAGTCATCGGGTCGGTTCACTTGATCGGTGCAGGGCCATAAAAAAGCCTGTCAGGTGATCTGACAGGCTTTTCAAGAAGTCTGACCTAAAAGGTAGGTATCTCTTTAAACACCGTAAGGGGCGTTGGCTTTTCGCTCTGCCTCTCTTCTTCAAACCGGCCCGAAAAATTTCAGGACCGGGAAGACGGAGAAACCACCACGCACCCGCTTAGGCGACGGCACGCCGCAACCGCATCTTCATGCGAGAGATTTGTGAGCCGCGCCCGGTAAAGACGGCTTTTATTCACCTGCACCGCCGCTACCTGCGCCTTAGCCCCAGAGAGCGAGGCGTTTGCACGTGTTCTCGCTTGCCCCGTAGCCTGCTGCGCCATGGATGCTGATCCAAATGCGCCCACCTGAATGGCCCAGTCCCGCGCCGCGGCTGTACGGGCCTTGCGGGTCAGCAAAGGAGCCGGTTCGGCCATGGCTGGCGTGACCAGATGAAAATTATGGCTGCTCTGCTGGGCAGAAGGCGCTGGCGTAGAGGCCGCTACGCGCACAACATGCGCTGGGGCCGCCTCTTCCTGCTCAGGGTCCGCAATGGGATTATCGACAGGTTCGGAAGAATCGACCGCCTGAGCCACCTGAACCGGCTCGGACTCTGTTGCGGCTGCGCCCGCTCCCAGCCGTTTGGCCCATGCAGCGCTTACATCATTCCGGGCAGTGGCTGCTGCAATGCTGGACCCCGAATGCCCAACTGGATGCCAGTCCGCCCCATAGGAAGGCGTTACAGGCGGATTACCATCACTGGCGGCTTCTGCCACCTGTACTGGCTGCGTGCTAGCAGCACTGCCACCCTGTCGGCGGGCCCATGCCGTGCGCACGGCACTTGTTTCAGGATTGGTCTGCACAGGCTGATAGGCAAGGGCCATGGAATCGTGGCTGGCGACCAGAATATCTGCCTGAGACCGATTGGACGGAGAAATCCCGACAATCTTCCGCCCGATGGAGGCCACATAATTGCGGGTCTCACGCGGCAGAGTACGGTTGCGCGTCAAAAAATCTTCAAGCCGACCCGGCCCCGCATTGTAGGCGGCCAGAAACCCGGGAGACCCGTAGATATCATACATCTGCCGCAGATAAGCCGTTCCCGCCATGATGTTGTCATGCGGTTCATAGGGGTCATCCCCCAGATTGTAGGCGTAACGCATTTCATCATAGGTGGGCGGCATCAACTGCATCAGCCCCATGGCACCGGGAACCGATGTAACAAACTGACCGTTATGGAACAGGCGACCTCCTGATTCCTGCTGCATTACGGCCCGAACCCAGGCTTCCGGCACGTCAAACCGTTTGGCGGCCTCCTGAATATACGGCCCCCACGGGTCTTCCGGCGGCCCAGGCGGCGCATAATAGGACCGCGCATGCGCCCGGTATTGGGCAGCTTCCTCGGCTACTGGCATGGACGGAGCATCACCAGGGCGGGGCTGGCCCGCGCACGCCGCCAGCAAGGCCAGAAGCCCAAGTGCTGGAGATGTGCTGAGAACACGACGCAGCATTCTGCCACTGCGCCGGGCCAGAAAAGCGCCGGAACAGAAAGATGGCCTGGATGTCATGGATTATATCCGCCCTGCCTGAAAGACGAGGAGCACCGGCCGACCCGGAAACCCTCCTGAAAGTGTTTGGAAAAAATCTTTTTTAAATGTTTATAACGCCATTCTTTTCCATGCAACACGTCATGCGCACAGAGCATAGGGCGTAAGAGCCGAGAGTTGCAGGCACAAGCCTGATCGGATAGGCGAGAAGGCATGATGGTCAGTTCCTCCCCCCCTGAGCAGACATTCGGAGCAGATCTTTCTGCCCCTGCCCCACACAACTCTGGAGAACCAGAGAAATGGGGTGTGAAAAAATCCCGCATTCTGCTTGCCTGCCAGGATATTGTAGATGCATGTGCTCTGTGGCGTCTGGCAACAACGCTGGGGTGGCTGGATGTCCGGCTGCAATATAGCGGCTCAACCTTCGGGCCTTTCTGGCTCACGCTTACAACAGCGGTTATGGTTGGTGCCATGGGGGTTATCTATTCCCAGCTTTTTCATCTAAACATTCACGATTACCTACCCTACATCTCAATTTCGCTGATTCTGTGGCAGAATGGGCTCTCCACGCTTATTCAGGAAAGCTGCAATACGTTCACCAACGCAGCCAATACACTGCGCTCTGTCACAATGCCGTATACCGTGCAGGCTTTGCGCACCACCATCCGCTGCGGCATCATGTTCAGCTATACCGTTGTTGTGCCGGTAGGGGTCTTCATCATGATGGGGGTCTGGCCGGGTGTCACCATGCTCCTTGCCCTCCCGGCCCTTGCCTTATGGCTTCTGGACTGTGTGGCTTTCTGCCTGCTTCTGGGTTCGGTCTGCGCACGCTTTCGGGATATTCCACCTATTGTGGGCAGCCTTCTTCAGATCCTGTTTTACGTGACGCCCATCATCTGGGAGCCCAAGCAGATTGGCGCTGCAGCATGGTGGCTTTATCTGAACCCCTTCTATTCGCTGCTGGAAATCGTGCGCAGACCCTTTCTGGGTCAGTTGCCCAGCGGAATGGCATGGATAATCGCCCTTGCCGCCAGCGTGCTGCTGTGCCTGCTGGCACTGTTCACATTCTCCCGCTCCCGCAACAGGCTGGCATTCTGGGTATGAGCACATCTCCTCTTGAGGCGCGGCGCGTACCCCGCGGCACATCCCGCATTGATATTGATAACCTCTCCCTTGATTTTCCCATTTTTCATGGGGGAGCACGTTCCCTCAAGAAAATGCTGTTCAAGCGGGGCAAGTCCATTCTGAACCACGCCACCGGCCCCCGTACCGGCGGCCAGGTGCAGATGAGGCCAGGGGAAAGCGGCACGGTTTACGTGCAGGCGCTGGAAGATGTCTCACTGCATATCCGCGCAGGGGAACGCGTGGGGCTGATTGGCCATAACGGGGCTGGAAAATCCACCCTGCTGCGTGTTCTGGCCAGCATCTACATGCCTGATGCCCCGAATGTGCACATTCACGGTCAGGTTGCGGCTCTGCTGGATGTCAATTCCGGAATGAACCAGGAACTGACAGGGCGGGAAAACATCACCCTGATGGGCCGTCACAAGGGAATGACAACCGCGCAGATCAAACAGTTGGAGCAGGATGTAGAAGCCTTTGCCCAACTTGAAACCTTTCTGGACCTGCCAGTTCGCCTTTATTCCACCGGCATGCGCATTCGGCTGGGGTTTGGGATTGCCACCACCATGACCCCGCAAATCCTGCTGATGGACGAATGGTTCATGGCGGGTGATGCCCATTTTCAGAAACGGGCTGAAGAACGTCTCGCCACCGTGGTAAACGGTACCGATATTCTGGTCATCACCTCCCATGCGCTGGATGTGCTGGAAAAATGGTGTACCCGGCTGGTGTGGATGGAAGCAGGCCGCATCCATATGGATGGTCCGACCCAAGACATCATGCAGGCTTATCGCGCGTCTGCCGCCCCTCCGGCCTGAAAGACGGGTTTGATGCTGCTCCTGAAACCTCTGATTATTTATCTGGCAGCAGGTTTTGCCGAAATTGCCGGGTGCTTTGCCGTCTGGCTGTGGCTCAAGGAGGGCCGTTCCGTCTGGCTTCTGGTTCCGGGGCTGTTGAGCCTTATCCTGTTTGCCACACTGCTCACCCGTATTGAGTCAGACAGCGCAGGCCGCGCCTATGCCGCTTACGGCGGTGTCTATATCACCGCTTCCCTGCTGTGGATGCGGCTGGTGGAAGGCAGAAGCCCGGACAGGTGGGAGATACTGGGTGCGCTGATCTGCCTGGGGGGCGCCCTGATGATCCTTCTGGCTCCCCGCAGCGCGTAACGCTCTCTCTGCCCGCGCTTTTCAAATTTGAACGCTTTTCCGGACACTTGAGCTGCTGAGGATTCTTACCTCTGCACACCTGTTCGCCGCCTTACCGAAATGGAATCCCAGTCGGCCAGAGGAGTAAGAGCCTCTTTCGTCCTCTCGTGGTAGCCGTTTAAAAAATTAGCAGATGCGAGCAGGCAGGTGTGCTTTGAGCCAAAAGATAAGCTTGAAGGCACGATACAGGGCCATCGAAACGGAATTCCAACGTATTCAGCCTCAGCCCCTCCCCTGACTAAACAATGCGCCTTTCAAAACAGCCCCCTCCCTAAAACGCAGTAACCTGACGACCGCGACAGGCAAGAAAAAACCCTGCCTGACAAAGTCAGACAGGGTTCCAAAATGCAGTCATTGCACCTGTGCAGGCACGCCTGTTCTTACATGCTCATGACATAAAACAGAGAAGCTGCAATCGCGATGGTAATGGGCAATGTGAAAATCCACGCCAGCGCAATTTTGGTCAGCATGGCCGGGTTGATGCCGCTTCCTGAACCTATCATGGTGCCAGCAATACCAGCCGTGATGATGTGCGTGGTTGATACGGGCAGGCCTGTATAACCAGCCGTGGCGATCAGACCTGCACCCACCAGTTCTGCCGAAGCACCCTGCGCCGGTGTAAGATGGGTGTTGCCAATTTTCTCACCCAACGTATGCACGATGCGCTTGTAGCCGATCATCGTGCCCAGACCGAGGCACAGCGCGCTGAGCAGACGCACCCACCAAGGGGCATATTCCACCGTGGGGCGCAGGGTAGCACTGATATCCTTGGCTGTTTTCTTATCAGCAGCAGAGGCATCCGGATTGTTGGTCACGGCTTTCAGGCCAGCAATAACCTCGTAAATATCAGCCCGCAGCATGGAAGGAATAACCTTTGCAGGGTCCGTGTTCTGCAAACGGTTGGCTGAAAGCACAGCTTCATCACGCAGGCCATCATGATCGTACTTGTCGATCAGCGGAGCAGCAATGACGGCCTGAGGCGCGATCTGGGCAATATGCGGTGCCGCATTGGGGCTGAGCGCAAAGGTAGCGGGCAGAATACCGATAATGGTCAACATGATCAGGCCGATACTTTTCTGGCCATCATTGCTGCCGTGGGAGAAGCTGACACCCGTGCAGGTCAGGATCAGCAGACCACGCACAAATTTATGCGGCGGCTTTTCACCCTGCGGCGGCTGATACAGTTCCGGGTCCTTTATCACCAGTTTCATGAGGGTGTAGAGCAGCCCGGCCCCCACCAACCCAAGAATGGGGGAAATTGCCAGCGCCCGCAGCACTTTCCAGATCTGGGACCAGTCAACACTGTTACCCAATCCACGGGCATGCAGAAACGCATCCCCAATCGCCACACCAATCAGAGCGCCAATGACGCAGTGTGAACTGGAATTGGGAATACCAAACCACCAGGTAAACAGGTTCCACGCCAGCGCCGTGCCAAACAGGGCGATCAGCATGGGCACGGCGGGGTCACCGTTAGGGGGCGAGAGTACGTCTGCGGGAAGCAGTTCAACAAGGCCGTAAGCCACGCTGATACCGCCAGCCAACACCCCGATGAAGTTCATGAGGCCAGACCAGAGCACGGCCTGCTTGGGCTTGAGGGAATGCGTGTAAATAACCGTTGCAACGGCATTGGCCGTATCATGAAAGCCGTTAACAAATTCAAAAACACAGACCAACAGGAAACAGATGGTCAGTGCCAGAAGGGAAAGCACCGAGTACGGAGCAAAATGGAGCATGGGAACCACGAGCTGAGTTGCGATGCCCGTATTAAACGCGGAATACCGCGCATTTCACCTGTACCACCCGGTATTTCATAAAAGATTAACCGACCCTTTACCTCTCGGTCAGCAGAACATTCCCTGTCTCAAAACACCTGATTTGCAGTCTCAAAAGAAAAAAACCGATTTTTCTTCTTTTGTCAGAAGTGATTATCAGGTTTCCGATACGTTCTCTCCCTGAGAACATCGCATATGTCAGCATTCCCCTGACATGCGTGCGGAACCACTGGTCGCAAGCCCGCGTTTAGCAGACACGCAGCACTGTGAAGCGCACGAATCCGTGCGCAGACGTCCTGCTCAGAGCAGCTTTGTCACCTTGAGAACCAGCCAGGTGCCAAGCATGATGATGAAGCACAGCCCTCCGGCCTCCACCGTGCCCCATGATCCATCGGTCAGAAACATGCCGCCCGTATTCATGCCGAAAAAGCCGGTTACAAACGTGGCAGGCAGCATCAATGTTGTGCCAACGGACACGATATACAGCCGACGGTTGGTTTCTTCCGCCTGATTGGATGTCAGTTCGTCCTGAAGGGAGCGGGCACGGTCCTGCAACGCCAGAAGGTCATCCAGCGCAGCATGAACCTGCCGTTGGGAACGGTCACGCAGGTCATCCTCCGCCCATTCCGGCAGTTCAAGTTCTTCATCACGAAAAATACGGTCAACAGGAGCCAGAACGCGCCGCAGTTCGGTCGAGCGCCGTCTGACAAGACCCAGAAGCCCGCTCATACGTCCCAGGTCCGTATCCCGGTCCAGCATCAGCAGAACATCTTCTGCACGGTCTAACTGATCATCCAGTCGGGCAAAATCACGGCGCAACGTATCGGCAAATTCCAGCAGGGCTCGGTCAACAAGATTGGCCGGAGAACGGGGCACAAGCCCACGCTGCAATTCATGATACACCACCCCCAGCGCAGGGATGGGATGCCGGCGGGTAGTGATCAGCAAATCAGGCTGAAGCGCAAACCGCCATGTGCTGACATTGCGGTCATCATCCGTGGTGGTGTCATCAAACGCGGGTAGCGCGCCAAACACCGTTTCCTCTTCATTGTCCAGACGGATGCTGCGTTCCAGATTGGTGAGAACCTGCCGCACTTCTTCCGGCAGGGAGGGAATACTTTCGATCTGTGCGCGGGAGAGGGTATGGACAATATCAAAATGGAACCATGCCCAGCCTTCCATGGCTGCAATTTCAGGCGGGAAAACGCCTGTCGCCAGCCTATGGGAAACCACATCCCGGTCAAGCTCCAGAGGCTCCTGTCCTGCCCGGCAGAAAATGGCCCAGATCAGGCCATCACGCAGCAAAGTGCCGCCTTCTGAGAGAAAGTCAGGCATAGCGGACGAGGTGGTTCCGGCCATCACTCTACTCCTACTTCCCGAAATGATGACCTTTGCTCCCGAGACGACTGAACCGCTTCCTGAAAAACCAGTCCAGCCTGCCTTTGCAGAGTCGCCCGCTACATATCACGAGGTGGCGGGGTTACAAAATGGCTGTACCCCGCCCGGCCTCTTATTTTCCCCGCACAGGCCGGCGTCCCTGCGGTGCTCCCGTCCCCTGACGGGGGGCAGAAGCTTTCTTGGCAGATTTCAAGACCGGAGCCGCGCTGATTTCCGCTTCAAGCTGGGCAATACGCTTCCGCACGCTCTCCTTCAGGGCCGGAGAGGTGTGAGACTTCATGCCCGCCAGAGTTTCCTTGAGATCGCGCAGCTGTTTCTGCTTTTCAGCCAGATTGCGCCGAATGGGCTGGTTGTCAGAAAGCTGACCATGAAAGGCACGCATGGGGGTAAACTCCATCTCTCAAACACGCCCTTATGTGGCACCACACCACACAGAGCACACAAATAACGAGCTTCCTCTCCCGCTTTTGGCAAAGGGGAGAAAAAACATCCTGATTATTGATACAGAAAACACGCCCGACCGCCGGAGCCTGATCTGGCCGACGGTAAAAGCGTGCTCAGGTATTGCGGTGCAGGATATCCCGCAAGGCAGAGAGCAGCATAGCGCACTGCTGGTCTGTCCCAACCGTAATACGCAACCACGATGATGTGCGCGGACCACGCAAGTGGCGAACAATTATGGCGCGCTCCCGCAGGGCCGCCGCCAGTTGCACCGCATCACGATCAGCATGGTGAGCATAAACAAAATTGGCTTGTGAAGGCAAGACGTCAAACCCCAGCCCCTGCAAGCCGGAGGTCAAACTGGTGCGGGACGCAATAACCTTCTGAACGGACTGCTCAAACCACGCTTCATCTTCAACGGAAGCCGTTGCACCCGCCTGCGCAATGCGGTCAAGCGGGTAGGAATTAAAGCTGTCCTTGACGCGCACCAGCGCTTCAATCAGGTCCGGCTGACCGAATGCAAACCCCACGCGCGCACCAGCCAGTGCCCGAGACTTGGAGAACGTCTGCACCACCAGAAGATTGGGATAGTCTTTCACCAAGGTTACAGCACTTTCCGCACCAAAATCCACATAGGCTTCATCCACCAGCACAACGCGGTCAGGATGCATGGCCAACAAGGCCTTGATATCATCAAGCCCCAGAGCAACCCCGGTAGGCGCGTTGGGGTTGGCCAGGACAACGCCACTGCATGGTCCGGTATAATCCTGCACCCGAACACGCATGCCTTCCGTCAGCGGCACAAGCCGGTATGGCAGAGAATAGAGACCACAATAAACTTTGTAGAAACTGTAGGTTACATCCGCAAACAGTAGCGGGTCCCCATGTGCGAACAACGCCTGAAACGCATGTGCCAGCACCTCATCAGACCCGTTCCCGACAAAAACATACTCGGGCGGCAACCCGACACGCTTCCCCAGCGCCGTGCGCAGGGCCAGACATTCCGGGTCAGGATACAGGCGCATGCTCTCATCCGCTGTGGCCCGCATGGCCTCCAGCGCACGCGGAGACGGACCATAGGGAGATTCATTGGTGTTCAGCTTGATCAGATCAGCCAGTTTGGGCTGCTCACCCGGCACATAGGGCGTCAGACTATGGACAAGGGGGCTCCAGAAACGGCTCATGCTGAACTATCCGCAAAAAAAGAGGCGACCCAAAAGTGGCCGCCCTTTCCCCTACCTGATGCCGCCCCGACTGAAAACCCTGCCAATCAAGAAGCAGATCCCTCCGCCCTATATCCTACGCGGACAACGGGCTCTGTTACGCCTGCCAGCACTCTGATCACCTAAAGACGCTACCGGAAAAGCTGCGACACAGCGTGACGAAGGATTTTGCAGAACCTAAAAAAGCAGTTTTAAAGACCTCCACGAACCATGAGGACAAAGACCTTCAGCATTCAGCCACGGACACCCCGCCAGACCAGCCTGACCGCTCTTCCAAACTAACGGACGATCTTTTCAATCCGCGTCTCAACACACCCAGTTCTATCAGGAGGCTGCGCGTGTTTCCTGTTTCATCAGGCCTGCAAGCACGGTGTTCCCCTGCCTGCGCGCAAGATCCTGCGCGTTCAGCCCTTCTCCATCACGCCGGGTTGGGCAGGCGCCAGCTTTCAGCAGCAGCTTGGCCATATCATCCCGCCCGAACATTACGGCAAACATCAGCGGCGTACGGCCAACACTATTGGGCACATCCACCCCGGCCCCTGCTTCCAGCAGAAGGCGCGCGATCGGCAGGTTGCCTTTAAAGGCCACCCCAGCCAGTGCAGTTGCCCCTTTTTCATCTTGCAGGTCAGGCTTGGCTCCGCCTTTCAGCAAGGCTGAAACAGCATCTATATTGCCGTTGTAAGCCGCCAGAATAAGGGGCGTATATCCTTTTTCAGCGCGCAGGTTGGGGTCCATTCCGGCTTCAAGAAAACTTGCCAGAAGTTCTGCATCCCCTTCACGCGCGGCGTTAATGAACAAGGCTTCAATCTGCTGTTGTGTAAACCCACTTGCCGCGGCCTCTGCGCCTGCGGGCATGGAGTCCTGCAAACGGGGGTCCTGAGAAGAAACCTCTGTCATGACCAACCTCCGGTTAAAGTGTTTACGGGTTGCAAAACAAGCGCGCAGTCAGCGACGCACCCCAAGGCAAGCATTGCACCGCGCATAAAACTCTATAACGCAAACGCACCATCCTGTGCAGCGTTTCCTTCCTGCAGAGCAGATTACACTCTCGCGAGTATGATGCGTCGCGCCTGATCAGACCATCATCACGGGTTTGTGATAACATCCCCCTCTGCACAATCTTCCCTCACCTGATCTGGCTATCCGCCCCAACAAAGGCACCAAGCTCCCATTAAAGAGGGCTCTCCTAGTTTTCTTCCGCGCACCCCCCAGTTTCAGATGCAGAAAAATAACGGCCCCATGCCCTGAGTTCTCATGCAGCCCGCAGGTTTTTCCGGCGTTACATCAGAAGACCATTCCGCATTTTATGTCCCTGCTTCATCAGGATTGCGCCTGCTCTCTTGCCGAGCAACACCTGACCGTGTGAATGTGCGGAGCCTTGAGGAGCCAGCAGCCGCTTTTTGTTCTATAAAGCGGTGTACGGGCTCCAGAATATTTTGCGGGCCGGAAGAAGCCCACTCTGGAGGATAGGTTAGCATGCGTGCCTTATTTCCCACCCCTCTCCGCGCACCAGACGGTGCGGAAGCCGGCGGGACGGCCAGTCTCGATAACCTGTGCATCAACACCATCCGCACCCTTTCCATGGATGCTGTGCAGAAAGCCAATTCCGGGCACCCGGGCACAGCCATGGCCTTGGCTCCTGTTGCCTATACCCTGTGGCAGGATGTGCTGAATTACGATCCGGCAGACCCGCTGTGGCCGAACCGTGACCGCTTTGTGCTGTCCATTGGCCATGCGTCCATGCTGATCTATTCCCTCATTTATCTGGCCGGTGTTCGACAGGTCAAACAAGGCAAGGTCACCAACGCCCCTGCCCTGACCGTGGAAGACCTTGAACAATTCCGCCAGCTTGATTCCAAAACACCCGGGCATCCGGAATACGGCCACACCACGGGCGTTGAAACCACAACCGGCCCGCTGGGTCAGGGCTGTGGCAATTCGGTGGGGATGGCCATGGCCGAGAAATGGCTGGCTGCGCGCTACAACAAGCCGGGTTTTGAGCTGTTCAACCACCATGTCTATACCCTGTGTGGGGATGGCGACATGATGGAAGGAATCTCCAGCGAGGCCGCCTCAACTGCCGGACATCTGAAACTGGGCAACCTGATCTGGATGTACGATGCCAACCGCATCTCCATTGAAGGGTCCACCGATATCGCCCTGACAGAAAATGTGGGTGAACGGTTTGCCGCCTATGGCTGGCAGGTGCTGGAACTGAAGGACGCGAACGATACCGCTGCCCTGAAAGACCTTCTGGCCAAAGCCAAAGCGGAAACAACCCGCCCCACCTTTATCCTTGTACATTCTGTTATTGCCTGGGGCGCACCGCATAAGGCTGGCACGGCCGCAGCCCATGGCGAGCCGCTGGGTGTGGAAGAAATTCGGGAAACCAAGAAAGCCTACGGCTGGCCGGAAGACAAAAGCTTCTATGTGCCTGACGGCGTTCTGCCCCACATGCAGCAGGGCCTTGGCACACGCGGCGCAACCGCCCGCGCAGCATGGGAAAAACTGTTCGCGGCTTACCGCAAGGATTACCCGGAACTGGCCGCTGAACTGGATGGTATTTTCAGCGGTACCCTGCCGGAGGGCTGGGATGCAGACATCCCGACCTATGAGGCCAGCGAAAAAGGCGTTGCCTCCCGCGCCAGCTCTGGTGAAGTGCTGAACGCCGTGGCAGGTCGCCTGCCGTGGCTGCTGGGTGGCTCTGCTGACCTTGCCCCTTCCACCAAAACCCTCCTCAAAGGCGAGCAAAGCTTCCAGCCCAAGGAATGGAACGGCTCCTATGCAGGGCGGAACCTCCACTTTGGTGTGCGTGAACACGCCATGGGGGCCATTGTAAACGGCATGGCCCTCTATGGTCTGCGTCCGTTCTGCGCCGGGTTCTTGATTTTCTCTGATTACATGAAGGCACCCATCCGTCTGGCGTCCCTCATGCAGCAGCCGGTCACGTATGTGTTCACCCATGATTCCATCGGGGTGGGTGAAGACGGGCCAACCCATCAGCCAATCGAACAGCTTGTGCAGCTTCGTGCCACACCGGGCATGACCACCATCCGCCCCGGTGATGCAAATGAAGTTGCGGAAGCATGGCGCTTCCTGATTGCCAAGCAGGATGGCCCGGTCGCTCTGGCACTCAGCCGCCAGAACCTGCCTACGCTGGACCGCAGCCGTTACGCTCCGGCCTCCGGCGTTGCGAAAGGCGCTTATGTGCTGGCAGACAGCAAGGAAACACCCAAGGTAATCCTGATTGCATCAGGCAGTGAACTGTCTCTGGCTGTCTCTGCCTATGAAGCCCTGAGCAAAGACGGCATTCCGGCCCGCGTGGTCTCCATGCCAAGCTGGGAGCTGTTTGAAGCCCAGCCACAATCCTACCGTGATAGCGTGCTACCGCCTTCCATAACGGGCCGCGTCGCCATTGAAGCTGCCTCCCCTATCGGGTGGGACCGCTACACTGGCTTCAGTGGTGAGATCATTGCCATGCACGGATTTGGGGCCTCCGCCCCGGCGGGCAAACTGATGGCAAAGTTCGGCTTTACACCAGAAGCCGTTCTGGAAGCCGCGCGCCGTCAGGCCCGTTAAAGCCGGGCGTGGTTCCACCACGCGCCATACAGAATGCACGTAGAATGCGCTCCTGCCCGCCATTTCAGGCGGGAGCGCAGCAGAGAAGGGACGTTACGCATGACTGCTTCACACACTCAGGTGGCAAACCCGCTACAGGCTCTGGCAGCGGTTCAACAGTCTCCATGGCTGGACTTCATCCGCCGCTCCTTTGTGGAAGATGGGTCTCTGGCACGTCTGGTGCAGACTGATGATGTGCGTGGCGTGACGTCCAACCCGGCCATCTTCCAGAAAGCCATGGGAGAAGGCACGGAATACGACCCCCAGATCAAAACCATTCTGGCGGAAGAAATCGTCTCCCCCGGTGAGCTGTATGAAAAACTCGCCGTGCAGGACATCAAGAAGGCCGCCCATGTTCTGGCACCGGTTTATGAGCAGACCAAGCGGCGAGATGGCTTTGTAAGCCTTGAAGTCTCCCCCTATCTCGCGCGGGACGAAAAAGGCACGGCCCATGAAGCAGCCCGCCTGTGGGCCGATGTGGCTGAACCCAATCTGATGATCAAGATTCCGGCCACCCCGGAAAGCATCCCTGCCATTCGGGAAACCATCGCAGCAGGCATCAATGTCAACGTAACGCTCATTTTTGCGCTTTCCGCCTACAAAGCAGTGGTGGATGCATGGCTCTCCGGGTTGGAAGACCTGCATAAAAAAGGGGGAGACATCTCCCGTGTGGCCTCCGTGGCCTCGTTCTTTGTCAGCCGCATTGATGGCAAGATTGATGCGGAAATAGACCGCCGCGTCAAAGCCGGGGATGCGAAAGCCGAGGCCCTGAAGGCCCTGCGTGGCAAGGTGGCCATCGCCAACGCCAAACTGGCTTACGTGTATTGGCAGGAAATTATCCAGACCCCGCGCTGGAAAACGCTGGAAGCAGCCGGTGCACAGCCACAGCGCCTGTTGTGGGCGTCTACCGGCACCAAGGATAAGGCTTACAGCGATGTGCTGTATGTAGACAGCCTGATCGGCCCGCACACGGTTAACACCCTGCCCCCCGCCACCATGGATGCCTTCCGTGATCATGGTACGGTCAAGGAAACATTGGGCACCGGAATTGATGCCGCACGCCACGTTCTGGCAGAAGCTGAACGGCTTGGCCTGAACCTTGAAGGCGTTACGCGCATTCTGGTTGATGAAGGTGTGACCTCCTTCGCAGAGGCTTTTGATGGTCTTCTGGGGTCTGTGGCCGCCAAGCAGAAAACCCTGCTGGGTGAGAAGCTGACAGACATCAAGACCGCCCTCCCGGCAGACCTTGAAAGCGCCGTGCAGAAAGGTCTGAAAGACTGGTGCAAGGACGGCACCATCCGCAAACTGTGGAACAAGGATGCTTCCGTCTGGACCGGCGGTGAGGAAGCCAAATGGCTGAAATGGCTGGACACGGTTGATGAACGCCTTGCCCACGTTGCCGAACTGGAAAGCTTTCAGGCTGAAGTCAAAGCCCGTGGTTTCAAACAGGTTCTGCTGATGGGCATGGGCGGCTCAAGCCTTGGTCCGGAAGTGCTGGCGGAAACATTCGGCAAGCATGAAGGCTTTGGCCACCTGTATGTGCTGGACAGCACGGACCCGCAGCAGGTTGCGACCTACGCCAAGAAGATTGACCCGGCGAACACGCTGTTCATCGTTGCCTCCAAATCTGGCGGCACGCTTGAGCCCAACATCATGCTGGCCTATTTTCATGACCTCGCCAAAAAGGCACTGGGCGAGAAAGTTGGCAGCCATTTTGTCGCGATTACAGACCCCGGCTCCAAGCTGGAAGCCCTCGCCAAAAAAGAAGGTTTCTGGAAAATTTTTGCTGGCGAACCGCAGATTGGTGGCCGGTATTCCGTGCTCTCCAATTTCGGTCTGGTTCCCGCCGCAGCCTCTGGCATTCCGGTCAAACTGTTTCTGGAAGACGCTCTGCGCGGCGTGCGCATGAGCGATGCCAGCGTGCCCCCTGCCCAGAACCCCGGCGTATTGCTCGGCACCATTCTGGGCGTTGCCGCAACGCAGTTCGGGCATGACAAACTGACCGTTATCGCCACACCGCAGATTGCCGATTTTGGCGCCTGGCTGGAACAGCTTGTGGCGGAATCCACAGGCAAGCACGGCAAGGGCATTATCCCCATTGATGAAGAAACACTGGGCGGCCCCAAACGCTATGGCACGGATCGCCTGTTTGTGTACCTGCGTCTGGCACCAGAACACCGGCATGAGCAGGATGAAGCCATTGCCACGTTGATTGACGCCGGGCAGCCGGTAGTGACCATCACGTTGCACAGCAAACGCCAGATTGCGCAGGAATTCTTCCGGTGGGAGCTGGCTACCGCAGTCGCAGGCGCGTTTCTGGGCATTGATCCGTTTGACCAGCCGGATGTGGAAGCCAGCAAGGTTGAAACCCGCAAGCTGACAGATGCCTACAACAAAACCGGCAAACTACCTGCCGAACAGCCTTTTGCGGAACACGGCCCGTTTGCTTTCTTTGCAGACAAGACCAATGCCGCTGCTCTGAAAGGCGATAGCGCAGAAGCCATTCTGAAAGCCCATTTTGATCGCGTGAAAGCCGGGGATTATGTTGCCCTGCTGGCCTATATCGAACGGGATGCCGCAACGCGGGAATGGATTCAGCACACACGCCTGAAAATCCGTGACGCCAAAACCGTAGCAACAGCGGCCGAGTTCGGTCCCCGTTTCCTGCACTCCACCGGGCAGGCCTACAAAGGCGGCCCCAACACCGGCGTTTTCCTGCAAATTACAGCCGATGATGCCCATGACCTGCCGGTTCCTGGCGAGAACTACTCCTTCGGGGTTGTCAAAGCGGCTCAGGCGCGGGGAGATTTTGATGTGCTGGCCGAACGTGGTCGCCGGGCTCTGCGCGTGCATATTCGGGGCAGCCTGAAAGACGGTCTGGCCGAACTGGCCAAAGCCGTGCACCAAGCAGTCTGATAACAGAACAGAAGGAACGCAGCATGCAGATCGGCATCGTCGGGCTTGGTAGAATGGGCGGCAATATTGCCGTCCGCCTGACACGACACGGGCATGACGTGGTGGTGTATGATCGTGACACCTCCGCCGTGGAAAAAATTGTGGCCCGAGCAGAAGCTGGACGCGCCACAGCAGCCAGCAATCTGGCCGACGTGGTGGCCAAGCTGAGCGGCCCGAAAAAGATTGTCTGGTCCATGCTGCCTGCTGGCGAGATTACGGAAGAAACCGTGATGTCTCTGTGCGGCCTGCTACAGCGCGGCGATATCGTGATTGATGGGGGCAACACCTATTACAAGGACGATATCCGCCGCGCCAAAGTTCTGGGCGAAAAAGGCATTGATTACATTGATGTCGGCACGTCCGGCGGCGTGTGGGGTCTGGAACGCGGCTATTGCATGATGTATGGCGGCCCCAAGGCCGCAGCCGATCATATTGATCCGATCCTTGCCGCACTGGCACCCGGAATTGGCGACATTCCGCGCACCCCCGGCCGTGACGAAGGGGAAAACCTCGATCCTCGGGCTGAGCAGGGTTATCTGTATTGTGGCCCGGCAGGATCAGGCCATTTTGTCAAAATGGTTCATAACGGCATTGAATACGGCATGATGCAGGCCTTTGCGGAAGGGTTTGATGTCATGTACCGCAAGGACTCCCCACTTCTAGCTGAAGATGAACGTTTCTCTTTGAACATGGCGGATATTGCCGAAGTCTGGCGCCGGGGAAGTGTTGTCTCCTCCTGGCTGCTTGACCTCACGGCGCAGGCCATGACCAAAAATGGTGAACTCTCCGAATTCTCCGGGGAAGTGAATGATTCCGGCGAAGGCCGCTGGACCATTGAAGCCGCTATTGAGGAAGCTGTGCCCGTGCCGGTCATGACGGCAGCCCTCTTTACCCGTTTCCGCTCACGCTCCGGCAATACCTACGCGGAAAAAGTGTTGTCTGCCATGCGCTTCGGCTTTGGTGGCCATGTTGAAACCAAAGACTAACGCGGTATTTTAACCGCATCCTTTACCGGTGCGGCTTTCCTTTCAGCCTGACAGGCAAAGCCGCACCCTATTTTTGATGTGATCGGGAGTTGAAGCTGCATGATGGTTAACGAAAACGCCCGTCAGGCTGCCCTCCCGCCCCCGGCATCCCGCATCAAACTTGTGGTGTCCGATATGGACGGCACATTGCTCACGCCAGAAAAACAGGTCACGCACCACAGCATTGCAGCGATCAAAGCCTTGAAAGAGGCTGGCGTTCCGGTCTGTCTTGTCAGTAGCCGTCCGCCCAATGGCATGGAAATGTATTTTGAAGTGCTGGGCATTGATACACCCTATGGCGCGCTGAATGGCGGCACCATTTTCAACGCCGACCGCACCATTCGCTCCCAGCTTTCTCTCGACCCGGAAGCCGTGCAGGAAGCGCTGGACATGCTGAAAGTGCATCACATTGATGCGTGGCTGTTCCGCGGCCATGAATGGCTGGTGGAAAACGAAACAGGGGCCTATGTGGAGCCCGAAAAACGCGCCATTCACATGCAGCCGCATATTGTGTCCTCGTTCGCCGGCTCCCTGAACGGAATTGGCAAAATCACCGGCTCCAGCGCAGACTACGAGGCACTTGAACGGCAGGAACTGGAAATTGGCTCCCTGCTGGAAGGCCGCGCCAGCGTTGCCCGGTCCAGTTCATGGTTTCTGGACATAACCCCATCCGACGCCAACAAGGGCCACGCCCTGCGTCAGCTTGCGGCCTTCTACGGTATTTCCCCATCGGAAGTGGCATGCATCGGGGACATGAATAACGATATCCCCATGCTGAAACTGGCCGGTCTGGCCATCGCCATGGGGCAGGCAACGGACCATGTGCGTTCTCACGCGCATTTCGTGACCGACAGCAACGATCACGACGGCTGGGCCAAGGCCATGGAGCAACTGGTTCTGCCGCGCGTGGAAAAACCAACGTCCGACAAAACAGCCCCTGAGGCCACTACTCCCCACGGAGCCTGATATCATGGCCACTCCCCAGCATGATATCCGTCTTGTGCTGGCGGATGTCGATGGCACGCTGGTCACGCGGGAAAAAATCCTGACGCCGCGTGCCATTCGGGCCGTTCATGCGCTGCGGGAGAAGAATATCATTTTCGCCATTACCTCCGGCAGACCTCCGCGAGGAATGGAAATGCTGGTGCAGCCCCTAGCACTTTCCGCCCCTTTGGCCGGGTTCAACGGTGGCATGATGGTACATCCGGACCTCAGCCTGATCGAGGCTCTCCGCCTGCCCCGCAGCACTGCGCAAAGGACATTGGACCTGTTGAAAGACCATCAGGTTCCCGCCTGGGTTTACACCAGCACGGAATGGCTGGTGCCTGATGCCCATGGCCCGCATGTGGCGCGGGAAGAATGGACCGTGAAGTTCCCCCCGCGTGAAACACAGGATCTTGACGCAGCGCTTGATGACGTCGTGAAAATTACCGGCGTGAGTGATGATGCTGCTCTGATGCAGTCAGTGGCGAGCACATTGCAGCGAGAACTGGGAACAGAAGCCTCCGCTGCGCTTTCTCAGCCCTACTATGTTGACATCACTCACCCGCACGCCAACAAGGGCGGCGTTGTGCATACACTTGAACGGCTGCTGGGCGTTCCGGCCACCGCCATGCTGACAGTGGGTGATCAACCCAATGATGTGCTGATGTTCCGTGCCAGTGGCGTATCCATTGCCATGGGGCAGGCCACAGAAGACGTGAAGGCAAGTGCCACATGGACAACCGCATCCTCTGAGGAGGAAGGGTTCGCCCGAGGCATAGAGCGCTTTGTGCTAGGAGAGGACTAAAACCATGGCAGGACAGGATACTCGGACAGGAAGTGTGAGTGTTTTTGCAGACCGGGAGGAAGCCACACGGCATCTGGCAGACTGGCTGCTGCAACTTGCCACGGAAAAAACCGAAGGCCCTTTCGCCATCGCCCTTTCAGGAGGCAGCACGCCACAAAGCCTGTATAGCCTGATGGCGACCGAACCCTATGCCAGTCGTTTTCCATGGGCGCGGATGCAGTTCTTTCTGGGTGATGACCGTTTCCTGCCGCATGACCATGAGGACAGCAATTTCGGCATGATGCACCGCCTGCTCTTCTCGCGCGTGCCAGTCCCCGCCGAAAATCTGCACCCCATGCCCGGCGTTGGCACAGCCGAAGATGCCGCCCGCTCTTATGAAACGCGACTGAAGCAGTTCTATGGGGCAGACACGTTTGAAGCAGATCGTCCGCTCTTTGACGTCAACCTGCTCGGGTTGGGCAGCGATGGTCATACCGCCTCCCTCTTTCCGGGCCAGCCGGTTCTGAAGGAACAGACAGCCTGGGTTGCCACCTGTGTGCCGCCTGCTGCCCCTTATACCCGCATCACCCTCACCTATCCGGCCATTCATGCAAGCCGCCATGTGGTGTTTCTGGTAGAAGGCGCAGGCAAGAAAGAGGCTGTTGCCAAAGTACGTGCGCAAGACCCCTCCTGCCCGGCCAGCGCCATTACTGCTATGGGAGACCTGCGCTGGGTGCTGGACCGCGCCGCCAGCCCTGACGCATAACGAGACCAAGAAGAAAAAACTAGGAAAACGCCATGACCGGAACGCAACTTGACCCTGCCGCACAGTTCAAACAGCAGGCTGCCATCAGAGCAGCTTCCCTGGTGCAGGATGGCATGGCCGTAGGCCTGGGCACAGGGTCAACAGCGGTCTTTGTTGTAGCGGAACTTGGCCGCCGCATGCGGGAAGAAGGGTTGCGCATCTGCGCCATTCCAACCTCGGACGCCACAGAAGCGCAGGCCCGCGAGGAAGGGATTCCTCTTACCGATTTTGGCCGACACCCAGATCTGGACATTGCCATTGATGGCGCGGATGAAATCGAACCCGGCACATTAAATCTGGTCAAGGGCCGCGGCGGTGCGTTGCTGCGTGAAAAAATAGTGGCTTCTGCGGCCCGCCAGTTTGTGGTTGTGGCCGACAACAGCAAATATGTGGACCATCTGGGCACACTCTGCCCAGTTCCTGTTGAGGTTGTGCCGTTTGGATGGGAAAGTGCCGCCGCCCGGCTTGCACGCCTTGGCGCACAGGTGGCACCCCGCAAAAAACGGGATGGCTCCTTCTATCTGACAGATGAAAAAAATCTGATCATGGATTGTGTGTTCGGTCACATTGAAGACCCCGATACGCTGAGCCAGAACATTTACAATATTGTGGGCGTTATTGAGCACGGCCTGTTTCTCCACATGGCCACCCAGACCATTACAGCCGGGCCAGAAGGCATTCGCATTCTGCATCCCGGCGAGAGATCTGCCGCACAGTTAAGCAGCGAGATTCTGGGCAGCCAGCAGGTTCTACCCACCCAACCGGCGGCAGAAGGCATCAAGAAGCATCTTCTGGTCATCATGGGGGTATCCGGCTGCGGCAAAACCACAGTCGCTGAAGGACTGCGCAATGAACTGGGCTGGCCGTTTCAGGAAGGAGACGCCCTGCACCCCTCCGCCAATGTGCAGAAAATGGCCGCAGGCATTCCTTTGAATGATGAGGATCGCTGGCCGTGGCTGGAACGTTGCCACGCATGGCTAGCGCAATGTGAGCAGAACGGAACAGGCGGTATTCTGACATGCTCCGCCCTCAAACGCTCCTACCGTGATGTGCTCCGGCGGGAGGGGCTGAATCCGTTGTTTATCTATCTGCATGTCGATCAAGCCGTTCTGGCCCAGCGCCTGCAAACACGCACCGGGCATTACATGCCGGCCAGCCTGCTTCCCAGCCAGTTGCAAACACTGGAACCCCCGGCAGCCGATGAACACGCCATCAGCGTATCCGTGGCCACCCCGCCGCCCCAGACCATTGCGGAAATTCTCTCAAAACTGAAAAGCCTTTAAAACTTTAAAAGAAGTAAGGCTGACTGACAGCCTTACACCATCACTGTTCGGTTACGCCGCCAGGTGTCTTCCAGGGCATCGGCGAGGTCCATATGCTCATCACTCCATGCGCCATCGGTATCCGGCGCATGAGCAAGGGCTCGCCATGCCGCCGTCCCTGTCTGGCGCTCCAGCTTGATTACCCATGATGGTGGAATACGGCTGAGAAGACGTTCAATTTTTTGGCCTGATGTCAGCGGTTTTGCGTAATTATGGCCCATGGCGTTGCCTCGGTCTTTGTTTGGTGCTGCTTCTGATTCAAAAACCCTGCCAAATCTGCAAGGCCAGCTAAGGCAGTATGCATGCCCTCTTGCGCGGGAAAAGGGGGCTCAAAGCACATCTGGGTCTTGGCAACGATCTCGGGGTAATGGTCCTGACGCTTCTGAAATACGCACCGCTGCCGACTCACGCGGCACTATCGTCCGTAGCGGAACGGTGCGGGCCAGCTCCATTCCGACATGATGGCTTCTTATAGGGCTGACCTGTCAGGGAGTTGATGCGGACACTCCTCGGTTTCTTTACCGTGGTATCCGGCACCACATAACAGGCCACCCCTTCTGCCTGACGCGCCTGAGCAAAACGCCTAGCGTGAGAAAGCTGAGCCGCCTGATACAGCACCTTATCTCCCAACATCACTTTGTGCTGGCGCATGCTTTACTCTCCTTTTACCGGGCAACAGTCTGGTGGTGCCGCACATTGCACCCCGCCGCACCATATTCTATAATATATACTTAAATCTTATTGAGGTTCGTATGCGCGCCCTTCCGCTCTCAGGCTCAAAAAACCGCCGTTCTTTTCTTCTGGCTGGCCTGTTGGGCACGGCACTGGCTGGCGTCCTCCTTTCTCCTCTTTCTACCCATTCCGCGCAGGCCCGTACTGTTGTGGATATGAGCGGCACCCCCGTTGAGATCAAGGAAAACCCCACCGCCATTGCTGATCTGTGGTTTGCGCATAATGAGCTTCTGGTCATGTTGGGGGCTGCTGACAAAATAAAGGTGACTGCGGAAAAACCGTCAGACCGCCCTTGGCTATTCAAAATCGCCCCAGTGTTGCTGAAAGCGGAAACCGGTGTTCACCCGGATACGGTCAATCCGGAAGACCTTCTCGCCCGCCATATTGATCTGGTCATCGTGCCCCAGCGTGGGCAGGCGGATGCCTTGCGCAAACTGGGGCTGCCAACTCTGCACGCGCAATACACCACCGTGCCCCAGATGCTCCAGTCAATTGACATGACTGCCGAAGCTCTCGGCACCCAGCAGACCCGTGAGGTCGCGGGCGTCTATCGGCAGAAAATGGACGCCCTCACCACTCTGCTGCACAGCCGGGTTGCCAAACTGCCAGCCGCAAGCCGCCCACGGGTGCTGCATATCGCCACTCTGAACCCGCTCCAGATAGATGGCCAGAACACCATGATTGATACATGGATCAAAGCAGCAGGAGGGGAAAATGCAGCTACTGTCTCCGGCAACCATCGCCCCACCACGTTTGAGCAGATTGCAACCTGGAATCCGGATATCGTTATTGTAGGACCAACGGTGGGAGAGCTTGATGCCTCTTCCCCCTTCCGTTCCCTTCCGGCTTTTCAGAAAGGGAAATGGGTTCGTAATCCACAAGGCGTCTTTCCGTGGGACCGCTACGGGTGTGAAGAACTGCTTCAGTTGGAATGGGCGGCCAAACTATTCCATCCCGCAGAATTTGCTGATCTGGATATGCGACAGGATCTCCGCAATTTCTATCAGACCTTCTTCCATTACGCTCTGACGGATGATGACATCACCCGGATTCTGGCCGCCCAACCGCCAGCATCCACGCCCTGAAGCGCATCCTCTTTTCTCCTTCTCTTTCCATGCTGAATAAACGCCTCTGAACCGGCAGCATTCTTCCGGTTCAGCTTTTGGTTTTCAAACGCAGAGGAACGAAAACCGGCTGATTATCTGTCAGCATGAGCCTGACACGCGGCTTTTTTCACATTCTCACAGCCCGCAGCCAGAATATTTTTAAAATATCACTCAATTCAGAGCGTATCTCGCGCTATCAGGCCGATATGCGCAAAAAACCTTTGCTCCTCTGCCCCAAAACAGGCACCGTCATCCCCGTGACACAGTGGATGGACCTTCACCAGCCAGTCCTGCCGCAACCATGACGGGCTTTCTGGGCCACATACGCACCCACGCCACCCTGCCCGGTTTTCTGGCAGCGGTCAGAGCACTTGTGCGCACGGATACCCTCTGGCTGGTTGCCCTCGCCGCCGTTGTCGGCCTTCTGGCTGGGGGAACTGTCAGCCTCATGACAGCCGCCACCTTTCTGGCACACCATTTGCTGGCACCCGGATCAAACCGCCTTTCCGGGCTGACATCCATCATGCCCGCGCGTGCCCTGCTGGTGCCAAGCCTTGGCGGCCTGCTGCTGGGGCTGGGGGGATATGCACTTGCCCGCAAAACACGGTTCAGGCCGGTAGACCCTGTGGAAGCCAATGCTTTGCATGGGGGGCGCATGTCCCTGCGTGACAGTCTGATCGTAGGTGCGCAGACCGTGCTGTCCAACGGTTGCGGTGCTTCCCTTGGGCTGGAAGCCGGATTCAGTCAGCTTGGTGCCGCATTCGGGTCCCGCCTTGGCCGCCAGTTGCGCATGCATCGGGCGGATGTACGCCTGTTGGTCGGATGCGGCGCGGCTGGCGCGATCGGCGCGGCGTTTGATGCTCCTCTGGCTGGCTCGTTCTATGCTTTTGAGCTGATTATCGGCTCCTACACCTTTACGGCCTTGGCCCCCGTAGCTCTTGCCGCAGTGGTCGCCATTGGTGTGGTGCATCTGACCGGTATGGTGCTGCCACCCGTCAGCGTGCTGACACCTCCCGCCATTCCACCCCTGGCTTATCTTCCCATCACGTTGCTCGGGGCCGTGGCCGCACTGGTCGCTGTTGCGCTTATGAAAGGCGTCACCCTTACAGAACGAGCCCTACATGCCCTGCCCGTTCCCATCTGGCTACGGCCCGCCATCGGGGGGCTGCTGGTTGGGCTGCTGGCGCTTATCTCCCCCTCTGTGCTGTCCTCCGGGCACATGGCCATGCGCTCCAGCCTGAGCGACACCCCTCCCTTTCTGATAGCGCTCGGCCTGTTAGGGCTTAAAGCACTGGCATCCGCCATTTCCATCGGGTCAGGTTTCCGGGGTGGGCTGTTTTTTGCTTCGCTTTATCTTGGCGTGCTCACGGGCGCTGTTTTTGCCGGGATTATCTCCCCTCTCATCACGCTGCCGGTTTCGGTCTGTGCCGTGGTCGGAATGTGCGCTCTGGCGGTCGCCGTCATCGGCGGCCCCATGACCATGATCTTTCTGGCGCTGGAAACAACCGGCAGCCTGCCGCTGACAAGCGCCGTCATGGTCTCGGCCATTGTCTCTTCCATCACTGTAAGGCGTACGTTCGGCTATTCCTTCGCCACATGGCGCTTCCATCTACGGGGAGAAAATATCCGCTCCGGGGTCGATATCGGGTGGATGCGCAGCCTGACCGTGGAGCGGATGATGCGCACGGAAGTGGTAACGTTCCCTGCCAGCGAGACTGTTGCCGGAGCACGTCTGGCTTTTCCCTCCCATACGCCGCGTTACATCATTCTGCGTGACGAACAGGACCACTATAAAGGGCTGGTGGAAAACGTTTCCTTCCACGCCACCCGCTACACAGACACGACCCCCCTGCTGGATCTGGTTCCAGCGGATGATGAAGCGCTTCTGCCAGAAACATCTCTTTCCGCCGCTCTGGCCTGTTTCGAGCGCACCAGCCGCCCGGCCTGCGCTGTCATCAACCAGAAGAAACAGGTGCTCGGCCTGCTGAGCGAGCGCTATGTCCTGCGCCGCTATGCGGAAGAACTGGAACGCACCCGCCGCGAACTGGCGGGAGAGAAATACAGACCCTAAGCCTTGCGGAAAGGCTCACTCTCTGCGCTTTCGCTTGCCCTCCCTATCCGAGACGTGAAGCCCCCGGCCCTTTTGGTTTGAAACAAAATAAGGCTTGATGCGCTTCCTGCTCTGTTCAACCGGTAGACATATCATGACCGTTTCAACCAACACGCACCCGTCAGGCACGATGAAAGCCGTCTGTTTTACAGAACCCGGCGCGCCCGACGTCATGCAGATTGAAACACTCCCCATTCCACAGCCAGGGCGGGGGGAGGTTCTGGTGCGCGTAATCGCCGCAGGTGTTAACCGCCCGGATATCATGCAACGGAAAGGACTGTACCCCCCTCCGCCGGGAGCCAACCCGCGTCTGGGTCTGGAAATTGCAGGCGAAGTTGTTTCCTGCGGTGCAGCCTTGGCAGATCAGACCATGCCCGCCATAGGCAGCAAAGTGTGTGCTCTGGCCAATGGCGGTGGCTATGCGGAATATTGCCTTGTGCCCGCAGGCCAATGCCTGCCATGGCCGGACGGGTTTGACGCCGTGCAGGCGGCCGCTCTGCCAGAAACATTTTTCACGGTGTGGTCCAACCTCTTCATGCCCGTCCCCATCTCCAAAGGGGAGAAGGTGCTGATCCATGGTGGTTCAAGCGGAATCGGCACCACAGCCATCCAGCTTGTCAAAGCATTTGGGGGCATTCCTTACGTCACCGCAGGCACAGCCGAGAAATGCGCCCTGTGCGAAACGCTGGGTGCCACCGCCATTAACTACAAGGACGAAGACTTTGCCGAGCGCCTGCGCGAGCTGACGGAAGGCAAAGGCGTTAACCTCATTCTGGATATGATTGGGGGCGCCTATCTGGACCGCAATCTCCGCTCTCTTGCCGTGGATGGCAAGCTGGTGATCATCGCCCTGCAGGGGGGAGCCAAAGCGGAAAAAGCGGATCTTGCCCGGATCATGACCCGGCGGCTGATTGTTACGGGCAGCACCTTGCGGGCGCGCGATATCACCACCAAAAGCCGTATTGCACGCCAGCTTGAAGAACAGGCCTGGCCGCTGCTGGCAAACGGTACCATTCGCCCCATTATCCATGCCACTTTTCCGTTCACGGATGTCGTCAAGGCCCATCAGGAAATGGAAAGTGGGCAGCATTCCGGCAAAATCATTCTCACATTCGATCCTCTGCCCAAACCTGAATAACAGTCTCTCAGCACAGCCACGGAGAGGGAGGGTGCCCTTCTCGGCCATTGTCGGCTAAAGTGGCAAAAGAAGGACGTGCCCGCCTTTTCCTTGCCCATTTTCCAGATGGTCAGGGAAGATGGAGCACGGCCTTATCCTTGTTGTTTGAGAAGCTTTGTTTTTATGGCCCCATCATCCTCCCTTGCGGACAGGCTTGAACATGTCCGCGCCAGTATTGACGCCGCCGCGCGCAATGCCGGGCGAGACCCCGCCTCCGTAACACTGGTGGCTGTTTCCAAATTCCATCCCGCCAGCAGCATTCAAGATGCCATAGCGGCAGGCCAACGCGTTTTTGGTGAAAACCGGGTGCAGGAAGCAGCCGCCAAGTTTCCGCCATTGCGGGAAGAGACGCCTGATCTGCGCCTCCATCTGATTGGAGGCCTGCAAACCAACAAGGCGCGCGATGCTGTGCGGTTGGCGGACATGATTGAAAGCCTGGACCGCCCAGCTCTGGCCGATGCTCTGGCCCATGCGGCAGAAGCCGTGGGCCGCCTGCCTGACCTTCTGATTGAAGTGAACACGGGCGATGAACCACAGAAATTCGGCGTCCCGCGTGAGGATGCTGATGCGTTCATCCGCACCTGCCGCCAGCGTTTTGGAAACAAACTGCGGGGATTGATGTGTATTCCCCCGGCGCAGGAAGACCCCACACACCACTTCCAGCTTCTCCGCAGCATGGCGCACGAACATGGCCTGCCTGTGCTCTCCATGGGTATGTCCGCTGATTATCCTGTGGCCATTGCACAGGGGGCAACCATGGTCCGGGTGGGAACCGCCATTTTTGGCCCCCGCCCTGCTTCCTCCTGACGGATATCCAGTGATGACTTGCCTCTTTATGGAAACCCGCCTTATGCAGACCGCCGGGAGTGACCTCCCACGCGCCACGTGGAGCCAGAACTGACATGACCGATCCAACCAGCACACCCGCCGGGGCCGATTCCGGTAAATCCACGCAGCCCCATGCGGCCGAGCAGCCAGCGCCACGTCATATTACCGAATTTGATGCGGACCAGCCACAACACACCGCCGCCCCCGTGGGGTTTGCTGCTCTTCTGGGCGTGCTGGGCGTGGTGTATGGCGATATCGGCACCAGCCCGCTCTACGCCTTCCGCTCCACTGTGGAGGTCATCTCCGGCCATCACTCCGTTGCACCGTGGGAGATCATGGGCGTCGCCAGTCTGATTTTCTGGACGCTCATCCTCATCGTGACGGTCAAATATGTCCTGCTCATCATGCGGGCCGACCATAATGGAGAGGGCGGCATTCTTGCCATCACCTCTCTCGCCCAGCGCGTGGCCACCAGCACCAAGGTCAGAACCGCATTGGGGCTGGTTGGTATTGTCGGGGCCTGTCTGTTCTTTGGGGATGGCATCATTACTCCTGCCATCTCGGTGCTCTCCGCCATTGAAGGGGTGGAGGTCAGTGTTCCGGCGGCACATGATTTTGTCATCCCCCTCGCCATCATCGTCATCATAAGCCTGTTCAGTGTCCAGTGGATCGGCACAGGCAAGGTTGGGGCCATATTCGGGCCTGTGATGCTGCTATGGTTTGGCACGCTGGGCGTTCTGGGGCTGCTGGAAATCCTGCATCACCCGGCCATTCTCATGGCGCTTTCTCCTACCTATGCGCTGGAGTTCGTCTTTTATCACGGCAAGCTTTCCTTCCTTGCCCTAGGGTCCGTGGTGCTGTGCGTAACCGGGGCGGAAGCCCTGTATGCCGATATGGGGCATTTTGGCCGTGCGCCCATCCGTTATGCGTGGCTATTTTTTGTGCTGCCCATGCTGGTGCTGAACTATTTCGGGCAGGCGGCGCTGGTCATTTCCGACCCCAAAGCATTGGTGAACCCGTTCTTCCTGCTGTGCCCGCACTGGATGCAGGCCCCCATGATCGTGCTGTCCACACTGGCAACGGTTATTGCCAGCCAGGCCGGTATTTCTGGTGGGTTCTCCATCTGCCGTCAGCTTATCCAGCTTGGTTACATGCCGCGGCTGCGCATTACCCACACCAATGCGGAAGAAGAAGGCCAGATCTACCTGCCAGACTTCAACCGCTTTCTGGCTGTGGGAGCCGTGCTGCTGGTTGTAGCCTTCCGTAGCTCTGATGCGCTGGCCTCAGCTTACGGCATCGCGGTTACCGGCACCTTCATTTGCACCTCCATTCTGGCCATTGTGGTCTTCCGCCGCCACTTCAACTGGTCACGCTACAAAGTCGCCGCCGTGTTCGGCAGCTTCCTGCTGCTTGACCTCACCTTCTTTTCCGCCAACGCGCTCAAAATTCCAGATGGTGGCTGGGTGCCGGTCTTACTGGGCTGTGTTCTGACCCTGATGATGACCACATGGAAAAAAGGACGCGGCCTGATTGTCAGCCGTCAACGGCAGGACAGTCTGCCTATGGGCTCCTTTATTGCGCGGCTGCCCCAGTCCCGCATTATCCGCGTACCCGGCATGGCCGTGTTCATGACAGGTACGCCAGACTTTGTGCCCCCCTGCCTGCTGCACAACCTGCGGCATAACAAGATCCTGCATGACCATGTGCTGTTTGTGACCGTGCAGAACCTTGATCAGCCGGAAGCAGACCGAGGCCACCGTGTTTCTGTTGAAGAACTGGCTCCCAACATCTACCGCGTGATCCTGCGTTACGGGTTTATGGAAATGCCCAATATCCCGCGCGCACTGGAAGATCTGAAGGCCAATGGCGTGGATTTTGACGCCCTCCAGGCCTCCTATTTCACGTCACGCGAACTCATCACCCGGTCTTCCGTGCCGCGCCTGTCCCACTGGCGCATGTCCCTGTTCATGTTCATGGCGCGCAATTCGACATCCAGCATGGAGTTCTTCCGCATCCCGCCTGATCGCGTGGTGCAGTTGGGCGTCAAGGTGGCTATCTGACCCAGTCCACCGAACCCCTTGCGCTCTACATCCACTGGCCATTCTGTCTGGCCAAGTGCCCGTACTGTGATTTCAACTCACACGTACGGGAAAGGATGCCGGAAGCCCGCTTTGCTCAAGCGCTGCGCACTGAACTCGCGCACGATGCCGCACGCCTTGGCCGTCGCAACCTCGGCTCCATCTTCTTTGGCGGAGGCACGCCATCCCTGATGGCACCGGAGAGCGTGGCGGCCCTGATAGAAGACGCTACCAGCCTGTTTGCCCCCCTGCCGGACATGGAAATCACACTGGAGGCCAATCCCACCAGTGTGGAAGCAGGCCGCCTGAGCGCCTTCCGTCAGGCAGGCGTCAACCGGGTTTCTCTGGGCATACAGGCGCTGGATGATGCATCACTCCAGTTTCTGGGCCGGCAGCATTCCGCCCGGCAGGCACTCGCCGCACTGGAAACAGCCCGCACCCTGTTCCCACGCATCACGTTCGATCTGATCTACGCCCGCCCCGGCCAATCTCTGGCAAACTGGAAAGCCGAACTGGATACCGCCCTGCAACTGGTGGCGGACCATGTTTCTCTCTACCAACTGACCATCGAACCCGGCACCAAATTTGAAGCCCTGTACCGCACCGGTGCCTTTACCCTGCCAGATGAAGACCAGGCCGCCGCCTTATATGAGGAAACCGCAACCGTCACCGGCCGCCATGGGCTCGCCGGGTATGAGGTCTCCAATTATGCAAAGCCAGGCAGTGAAAGCCGCCATAACCTGACATACTGGCGCTACGGAGACTATCTGGGGCTTGGCCCCGGCGCACACGGACGCGTCACGCAAGGCACGGACCTGTTCGCCACCCGCCGCCACCGCGCCCCGGAACCATGGGCTGATCTGGTAGAACGCACAGGCACCGGCCAGACCTCTCAGGAAGCCCTCGTGCCATTGGAACGGGCGCGTGAAATGCTGCTGATGGGCCTACGTGTCAGCGAGGGCCTGACCCTTCCCCGCTTTGAAGCGCGTACAGGCCTGACACTGGAACAGGCTACAGACCCAACCATTCTGGCCGCCGCCATTGAAGAAGGGTATCTGCAACGCAGCGCCACAACCCTACGCGCTACGCCGGAAGGCCGCCTGCGGCTAGAAGCCCTTCTACACGCTCTGGTGCTGTAAAAAGTTCCAAGGGCGCAAGAAAACCACCACACATATTTTTACAAAGCCAAACGCACCCCGCGCCTCCTGCCCTCAGGCGCGGCTATGACCAGCTTCTTCCTGATCAAGCTGTCCTCATCCAGATCAGCCTTTATCCCCACTCACGTTATGAGACGAGCTGGGCCTCCGCGCTTTTTTGCCGCCTTTCTCGTGATACTGCTTTTGATGCCCCTCCACATCTCTCTATAGTGCGTCTCGGTTCTCTCCGGAGGGCTGTCATTCTTCTCAAAACCGAGGCTCCGCATGCGTTCGCCCTCTTTCTTTCGTCGTTCAACTCTGCGGTTAACAACCGCCCTTGCAACCGCACTGGCTCTGCTCTCCACAGCGCAGCCCCATGCCCACGCTGAGGGAACGCAGGAGCCCGCCCTTGTCATTGAAGATAATGATTTTCTGGGGCCGGGTGGGTCAGATATCCAGTCTGTCATCCCCCTGTTGGCCAACCCGCACATCAAGGTGCTGGGTTTTACTGTCAGCACAGGGGATGACTGGGAAAACGCAGAGTCCGCACATCTGCGGCGCTTTCTGGAAATTGCCAACAAAAGCGAGATTCCGGTCGCGGATGGCGCAGTCTATCCCCTGATCAACAGCGTTCCGCTCATGAAACTGCGTGAACAGCAGTTCGGTCGTATTCCATGGAAAGGCGCGTGGGGCGGCCTGGGTTCCATGGACAAAGTGCCCGATACACAGCCGGATCTCCCAAAACTGGCCGAAGGCGCACCCAAAACACCTGCCACGGCGGAAAGCGCCGCCCTGTTCATGATTCGCATGGTGCATGAACATCCGCATCAGGTCACCATTCTTGAAGCCGGGCCCATGACCAATCTGGCGCTTGCCATTCGGCTTGATCCCTCTTTTGCCGCCACCGCCAAACAGCTTGTTTTTATGGGTGGGCTGCTGGACACCAACATGATGTCCATTACCGGCAACGCGGATTTCGCTTCTGATTTCAATATGATTTTTGACCCGGAAGCAGCCCATATTACCCTGACCGCGCCGTGGGCTTCCATCACCGTGGTGGGCAATATCTCGAACGATGTGATGATGACCAAAGATTACATGGCCAAAATTACCAAAAAGGCCACACCTGTTACCGGCTACCTGAGCAAATACTACTCCCCCTTACCTATGTGGGATGAAATGGCAGCCGCGATTACCGCAGACCCTTCTCTGGTGCAGCAGTCCGTCAAAGCCTACATGGATATTGATATCAGCAAGGGTATCCACTATGGCCACGCCCATGTCTGGCCCAAGGATCTCGCCCCACGCGCCATGCATGTGCGTGAAGTAACCATTGTGCAGAAAATTGACGCAGAGCGCTTCCTGACCAGCTTTGTGCAACAGGCGCAATCTCTCTAATACACCCGACACAGCCCTCCCTCCGCTGCCTTGATAAAAAGACAGCGGAGCATGACTGCAAAATCGGAATGTTCCTTGGTCCCGGTTTGTTCTAGACTAAGACCATGCTTAACCTGATCAAACTTGTTGTGGGTGTCAGTTCACTGGAAGAGTTGATAGAGCGACAGAAAAAGCCGCTCAACAGCCGCCTCCACCCGGAGCACGGCGCTCTGCCGGTAGTTCATACCCGCTCCTACCCCCGCCGTGCCGCCGACATTCTGGAAGGTGGCTCTCTCTATCGGGTTATCAGCGGCCTTATCCAATGCCGCCAGCGCGTCTTGGACATTCAGACAGAAACGCGTCCCGATGGCACTCAGGGCACTCTTTTTCTGCTTTCTCCAGAAATCATCCGCGTGGAACCCCGCGCCCTGCGCCCCTTTCAGGGCTGGCGGTATCTGGAAAGCAAAGATGCGCCCAAAGACCTGACAGCATCCCAGATCTCCAACCTACCACCACATCTGCAAAAAGAGCTTACGCTGCTGGGGCTTTAAAAGCTTTAAGAATAATGAACTCATCTTACCCGAAGCGAGAGAGATAAAAACAAGCAGCATACTCTCTGCTGTCTATATTGGTTCGATGATGAGAGGATAGAAGCAAGCGTCTATCCTGTGTGATCAAAATTCTCGATCACACAAAAAGATATTTTAAAATCACAATAAAAAACCTAAACCTCCCGGCTTTTCAGCCGGGAGGTCATAGGTCAGAAATTCATGCCTGCCTGCAAAAGAAAGGTGCGGCCTGCATACCAACCACCATAAGTAGAGTCATTACTGTTACTTGACGTATTAACAAGGAAGGGAGGCTGCTTGTCCGTCAGGTTCTGAATCTCGAACTGGAAGTTCCAACGTTTCAGGTTGTAGTTGAATGTCAGATCCTGCAGCACCATTGAGGGTGTGCTGACACGACCGTAACCATCAGCCTTATGAATGGTATAGGTGCCGTCATTCCAGTGCATGCCGCTGATATACTGCATCATGTACGTTACACTGAAGTTGTTATGATGCCAGCTCAATGTTGCGTAGTCACGTACTGTTGGGTTGGAAGTGCCCTGAGACTGATAAGTAATGGACCCAAGATAGTTATAATGGGGGCCACCAGGTGTCATCTGCTGCTTAAAGCTTACAAGGCGCTGGAAATTATTCTCAACCATAAACCAGTCAGCCTCTGAAACCCGGAAGCGATAGCTCAGGTCCCAATCCACACCGCTGGTCGTCATGCTACCCAAGTTCGCATTCAATGCAGAAACCGTATTGATCTGACCGTTGGACAAACGGGTAATATTATTACACATGCTGGGGTCACTACCCGTGTAGCAGCTATCAAGCACATACTGTGTGCTCAGTGCGCTAATGGTATGAGACACATTGTAATGCCAGAAAGATGCACTGGTGCTCAAACCCGGGATCCAATGTGGCGTAAAGGTAGCACCAAATGTGTAGGTACGGCCAGTTTCAGGCTGGAGCTTGGAGTTGCCACCATTGAGAGTTGGCACCTGACCTGAGCCAGACTGCTGGAAAGTAGATGGGTTAATGCCCCTATTCATGCAGTTTGCCATAACAGCAGCCTGACGACCACCGTAAGTGGTGATCTGCGACATATCGCACGGATCATTTGCGCCGTTATAGCTCATGAGCGTGCCGCCATACAGCTCAGACACACTTGGCTGACGGAAGGACGTACCCAATGTACCGCGGAAAGCAACATCACGCACTGGCGCCCAGTTTATACCGGCTTTCCAGTTATAGGTGCTGCCAAAGGTATTGTAGCTGGAATAACGGCCCTGACCATCAACAGAAAGGTTTTTGGCAAATGGCACGTTGTGCAATAGGGTCAGGTTACCTTCAAGGTACGCTTCTGACACGTTAAAACCGCCGCCTGTTGGCAGAACAGTATTGGTTAGAGAGCCACCCGACGCAATAAGCGGGTCCGGATGGTAGCTCATTTGCTCGCCACGATGTTCCATACCAAGAGCGATACCAAGATCACCACCGCCCTTATAAGGCATTTTCACAACGTGGTCGTTATGAATGCGTGCGTTAAAGTCACGCATGGTGTACTGTGAATGATCGTGTTCCGTGTAGTTGGCATATTTTGCTGCTTCTGGAGACAGCGCAGCCAATGCGCTTGACTGCACGCAACCAGTATAACCAACGCATGAATTCGGGTTATACATTAGGTCCGAGCCGGAATCACCAGGGGTTACGGCATCAAGGCCCCATTCGCGCAGCAGTTTAGAGTAGTCACCCACACCAGAGGTCTGAAAGCTGGACATGGTGGAACCAAAGGTAAAGGACGCATCATACATCCAGTTCGCAATGATCTCTCCACTGGCACCGACTTTGGCGGTCAGGCTGTCCACAGCCGTTTCGGTTTTACGGTTACCAAACTCAGCCATACGGCGGTACATCTGGAGTTCTTCACCAGACGTGTTTCCAGGATAATTTTCTGGTATCCAAATAGCACTTGGCAACGTAGAAGGCGCCACACTACCCATTGCAGGCATAGGGGCCATCTGGGTCCAAGAGGTTTTGTGGCTGTACATAACGTTAGAGTACAGCGTGAAGTGCTTGTTGAAGTCATAATGGGCATCACCCATCAGGCTTCCGTTCTGCGTATTATTCAGCAGAGACGTGTCTTTGTTGTAATTGTAACGGTTAGCCGCGCTATACGGCACCAAACCACCTTGGTTGTTGCTGTTCCACGTATCGCTACCAAAGTAAGTACCACGAGTTGAAATGATAGACCCGTAGCTGACACTGGCAGGATCGGCTGGATCGTTTGACTGCGGATTCCGGGACCAAGCGCGATCTTTCATCATCACGCCACCTTGGGTGTCGTACTGCCCCATAATGGTGATGTTGCCGCGGTCATGGTCAAAATTCCAGCCTTTGTAGCCAGAAATCAGACCTGTACGATTATCGCCGCGCTGCGTGATGTTGCCACGCACGTTAATGCCGCCGGTGTTGATATTATGGCGCATCTTGATGTTAATAACGCCGGAAACAGCGTCAGCACCATACAATTCAGAACCACCATCTTTCAGGATCTCAATAGACTGAATCGCCATAACAGGAATGGTGTTCATGTCTACGCAGGAGCCGCCGCTCATGCCGGTCTGAGTTACGCGCTTGCCATCAATCAGGACCAAAACACGACTGCTGCCAAGGTTGCGCAAATCTGTACAAGACACCCCATCGCCACCGTTGGTATCCGCATTGCCTAGACCGCTGGAACCAATGGAAGGCATCCGCTGCAGGAAGTCCCCTACGTTCGTGATACCAGTCTGCTGAATATCTTTTGAACTGATAATCTGCACGGGATTAGGGCTAGTATTACGCCCCTGCCGCAGGAAAGAACCTGTAACCGTTACAGCTTCAGTACCGCCCGCTGCGCTATCTGCAGTACGAGCCTGCTGGATTGTTTTAGAAGAAGAGGGGACCACCTTTGACGGGGCTACTTTCTTCGCAGTCAATTTTTTAGGTGTAGAAGCCGACGTTGCTGTGCTGTCAGACTGAGCCGTAGCAGTCGTAGCCGCATTCACTGCACTGGGCAAACCAGCTACCAGAACGGGCAAAACGTAGAGCAAAGAGAAGGAAAGCGAACTCCCCTTCTTCCTACGATGTCCATGTATCATTCAAAACAGTCCCGAAACTTAAAGGTTAAATGCTTTTTAAAAAGCGGTGCCCCTATTAAGAGGCAATTTCCCAATCGGTCGATCCCAAAATTCCGGGTGTGCAATATTTTGCTCAAGAAATGCTGCATTTTTGACACAGTTTTCGTCATCGCAATGCATAGCTATAGGGAATTCATGCACTCTATTCATGTCTCGAGAAGCATCTAACGCTCGAAATAGAGTGTGCAGAGCGTCTTTATTCAATTTTTCTGCTTTTTGCGAGGCCCAAAAGGCCTGATTCTCTCCGTTCTTTTATCCTGTATCATAAAAGACACAGGGCTGCCTTGACACCCTTGTTTCTGCCCCATAACCCGGAGGAAGCATGCCTTGGAATGACTGACGTTATACCGGATTGACCAAGGGTCCGGGCCTCAAGGAGAACAGTATGATCCGCCGTTCCTGGCTGTCCGCCATGACAGCCGCCACCTGCCTGACAGGCTGGACTTTCACTGCGAACGCCGCCCCCCTACCGGCCTCAAATCCGTTCGCGGCAGAAAGCACCCTCCCCTACCACGCCCCTCCCTTTAATCTGATCAAGGATTCAGATTACCAACCCGCGTTTGAACAGGGCATGGTGGTGCAGGCGGAAGAAATAAACCGCATCGCCAACAACCCGGAAGCCGCAAGCTTTGAAAACACCATTGCCGCCATGGAGCGCTCCGGGCGGTTGCTTGACCGGGTGAATGAAGCCTTTAGCGGCGTGTACTCCGCCAACACGAATCCGACTCTGGACAAAGTGCAGGAAATCATTGGGCCCAAGCTCTCTGCGCATGAGGACAGTATTTACCTCAACCCCAAACTGTTCGCCCGCGTACAATATCTGCACGCACGGCAGGACGCGCTGGGCCTGAATGCCGAACAAAAGCAGGTGCTGGATGTCTATTATCAGGCCTTCATCCACGCAGGTGCTCAGCTTTCTGATGCAGACAAAGCCAAACTGCGCGACCTGAACACCCGCCTTTCCAAGCTGGAAACACTCTTCCAGCAAAAGCTTCTGGCAGCCACAAAAGCCGCCGCTCTGGTTGTTTCAGACAAAACCAAACTGGCAGGGCTTGATGATGCTGCCCTGACCAATGCCCTGAACGCCGCCAAAGACCGCAAGCTGACGGACAAATGGCTCCTGCCCCTACAGAACACCACACAGCAACCTCAACTGGCAGCGCTGACAGACCGGGAAACGCGTCAGGCGCTGTTCGAGCAATCCTGGAACCGTGCAGAAAAGGGTGGTGAGAACGACACCCGCGAAACCATCGCCACTCTGGCGCAACTGCGCGCACAAAAGGCGGCTCTGTTCGGCTACCCGAATTACGCCAGCTATGTTCTTTTTGACCAGATGGCCAAAACGCCAGAAGCCGTTCACGGCTTCATTTCACAGATCGTTCCTGCCCTTGCCACAGAGCAAAAACGGGAAGTCCGTGACCTGCAAAGCCTGATAGAGAGAAGCACCCCCAAGGGCAGCACGTCTTTCCAGCTCAAGCCCTGGGACTGGTCTTACTATGCCGACCAGCTCCGCAAGGAAAAGTTCAACTTTGATGAAAATCAGGTCAAACCATATTTTGAACTGAATACTGTACTTCAGGATGGTGTTTTCTTTGCCGCCAACCGTCTATACGGTATTACTTTCAAACGCCGCACGGATATTCCCGTCTATAATCCCGATGTGATGGTTTTTGAAGTTTTTGACAAAGAGGGTTCGGCACTGGGGCTGATCTATTTTGATTACTTCCAGCGTGACAATAAAAATGGGGGCGCCTGGATGTCCAACTTTGTTGGCCAGTCCACTCTGCTGGGCACAAAGCCGGTTGTCTATAACGTCGCCAACTTTGCCAAACCAGCCACAGGCCAGCCTGCCCTCATCTCGTTTGATGATGTCACAACCATGTTTCATGAATTTGGGCATGCGCTGCATGGACTGTTTGCCAGCCAGACCTACCCGATTGTTTCGGGCACATCCGTGGCACGAGACTTTGTGGAATTTCCCTCCCAGTTCAATGAACACTGGGCGCTGGATGCCACAGTGCTGAACCACTACGCCCGCCATTACAAGACAGGGGCGGCCATGCCCGCCACCCTCGTTGCGCAGCTAAAAAAGGCTGCAAAATTCAATCAGGGTTACAAGTTTGGTGAAGTTGTGAGCGCAGCGGAACTGGATATGGACTGGCACAGCCTAAGCGCTTCAGCGCCCAAACAGGATGTGGATACGTTTGAAAAAACAGCCCTTTCCAAAATGGGTCTGGATACAGAAAACGTTCCTCCCCGTTACCGCTCCAGCTACTTCCTACATATCTGGGCTAACGGTTATTCCGCAGGCTATTACGCCTATCTGTGGACAGAAATGCTGGATGACGACACATTCGCATGGTTTGAAAAGCACGGCGGTCTGACCCGCCAAAACGGTCAACGCTTCCGTGACATGATCCTCTCTCGTGGCCATACGCAGGACTACGGCCCCATGTTCCGCGCTTTCTATGGCAAAGATCCTGATATTGGCCCCATGCTGGCCTCTCGCGGTCTGGCTGACGACACTCAAAAATAGTTCAGACACACAACAAGGCGGTCATTACAACTCCGGTTGCAAGACCGCCTTTCCTGTATAAGGGCCATAGCAAAATCGAATCTGACCAAGCGTCATATCGCATTGCTCATAAAGGCCTGATTGCACTTTTGTCAGACTTCGCCCTGTGTACGGAGCCTGACAAAAAGAAACAGCCCCAAGGCTGATCTTGCAAACACGAAATACACCTGACTGTTTTATCACTGCCTGCCCAGAATAGGGCTGCTGGCAGAAAACAGGCTGCCCCAGAGAAAAGTGACACGTCCGTATAGGGACGTTACGCAAAATATCTTCGGCATAAGCGGGTATCCCAGCACCCATTATCAAAAGCAAATGTGTAAGCAACAAAAAGTCCCGCTGCTTCCAAGGTAATAAGATGCTGCTCATTCCCCGGCATACTCTGCTCTTTCGGCCGAAACAGGTCTCTTTCCAAACAACCATCCGCCTCGGCTCCGTACAAAAAACAGCCTCATCATAGGATCATAAGCTGCCTGACTATCCTGCTCCCCGCCCGACAAAGCGCAAACGGTGGGTGTAACCCGTTCAGAAGCAGAAGGCTGGACACTCCTCACCACCGTCTTTGCATCTGGGTTCTCATGACCGACACCCTACCGGTCACACAGACACACAACAAAAACGCGGGGCCTACGCCTGAGCTACTGATGAAGCCACCAGAATATCTTTCAAAGAAGCCCCAATTAAAAAATAGCGGCCGCTACAGTTTCTGATGGACGCAACACAGCCCCCTTTGCAGAGGAAGCCCAAAAGGATGGCGCACCTAGAAAATCGTGTCGTACAGCAGCTTGAAGTTAAGAAGTAAGATAAGCGATGCAACAACCCAAGAGAGAACGGCACTTTTACGGGAGATAACAAACTCCCCCATTTTTCTCCGGTCAGAAACGAACATGACCAGCGGAATAACCGCAAATGGCAGTTGCATGGACAGAATAACCTGACTGAGCAGCAGCAGTTCTCCTACCCCCTTGCTACCGTACAGAGCTGTCACCACAATCACCGGAACAATCGCCAGCCCCCGCGTCAATAAACGGCGCGCCCAATGCGGAATATGCAGGCGCAGAAACCCTTCCATAATAATCTGGCCAGCCAATGTGCCGGTTATGGTGGAGTTGGTCCCTGCGGCAAGAAGAGCGACTGCAAAAAGGGTAGACGCAATTCCAAGCCCCAGAATGGGGGAAAGAAGCCGATAGGCATCCTCAATTTCCGCAACATCCTGATGGCCAGTAGTATGAAAAGCCGCAGCAGCGACAATCAGTATTGAAGCGTTAATAAAAAGGGCAAGCATCAGCGCTATGGTGCTGTCCCATGTTGCCCAGCGAATGGCCTCACGCCGCCCGGAAGATGTACGTTCGAACGCACGCGTCTGCACAATGGAGGAATGGAGGTAAAGATTATGGGGCATAACTGTCGCCCCAATAATACCAATAGCAATATAAAGCATTCGGCTATTGGTCACGATCTGCGAAGACGGCAGAAACCCTTTCATTATTCCCGCCAATGGTGGAGTCGCCGCCACAACCTGTACCGCAAAGCAGATGGCAATAATGCTCAAAAGTCCGATGATAAAGGCTTCCAGATAGCGAAAGCCACGGTTCATCAGAAACAGGACAATAAAGGCATCCAGCACAGAAATAACCGCACCACCCACCAAGGGAATACCAAAAAGCAATTGCAGGGCCACAGCCGTGCCAATGACCTCTGCCAGATCACACGCTATGATCGCCAGTTCACATGCCAGCCACAAGACAATATTCAGGCCGGATGGAAAATGGTCGCGGCAGGCTTGCGCCAGATCACGGCCCGTCGCAATCCCCAACCGTGCAGACAGAGCCTGAAGCAGAATAGCCATCAGGTTGGACAGCATGATCACAGCCAGCAGCGTGTAGCCAAACTGCGCGCCACCTTGCAGATCTGTCGCCCAGTTTCCCGGATCCATATACCCGACGGAAACCATATAGCCCGGCCCCACAAATGCCAGAAAACGCCGGAACCAGGACGCATTTTCCCCCGGCAGCCGCACACTGGCAAAAACTTCAGGCAGGCTACTGCTATCGGCTTCAGTAGGCCTGGCAAAACGCCAGCCAGATTTTTCTGAAGCAACACAATTGGGAGGAGAGGAGTTAGACATAATGACAGACTAGAGCTTAACTCGCTATGATATGCAATATGCTATATTAAAAAGTATTGGCAAAGCACCATCAAAATGACGTCACATCTCCTTCAGCTTGATATTCCATGCGTGATAAATTATTCTCTCGGGAATAATGATGGACAGGCTGTCTCTCTACGTTCTCCGGCGTCCGTCCTCCACAGACTAAGATCAATAGGCCGCAACACCGTATGAATTCATTCGATATTCTCCCCGATGCAGAAACACATTCGGAAGGATTTCGCGCCAACCGCGCAGCAAGGCAGAATGTTCTGGTAGAAGACTACGTAGAACTGATTGCCGACCTTCTGGATGAAGGCCAGGAAGCCCGGCAGGTCGATCTGACTGAACGTCTTGGTGTTTCCCAACCAACAGTCGCCAAAATGCTCACTCGCCTTACAGATGAAGGGTTTGTCGCCCGTAAGCCATACCGAGGCATTTTCCTCACACCTACTGGCCGAAAACTGGCGGAAGAAGTACGCAACCGTCATCGTATTGTTGAAGCTTTTCTCCTCGCTCTTGGTGTAAGTCCTGAAAACGCACGCATTGATGCAGAAGGCCTGGAACATTATGTGGGAGCAGAAACTCTTGCTGCATTCCAGACAGCCATTAACGCCGACCTTAGCCAGTTCATGACAAACGCCCGAAACAAGGGGCCATTATAAAATAAGCCCCGTTTCTCTGCTTACTTAAGCGATCCCCAATCAACCAGACAAAACATCTTTCCATCCCCAAAAGACCATCTCCTGCACCTCCCTCTTACAATGCCAGCAGGTTACATTTTCATTATGTCGTATCGTCCAGGCGTGATGAACAACAGCATCAGCCGCCGCAAATTGGTCGACATACCTCGGGTCATAGTGTGACCGATCTTCTGTCCAGAAAAAATATTGCAAACCTTCCGAAATCATCAGAAAAATTTTCATCCATATTTATTTTAAATAATAATTCAAATTCACAAAAATATAACGCTTATTATTTACACATAATCATATCCCTTTAAATATACATAATATTACCCCCCATCACCGTCTCAGAACCATCACCTCTCCTATTTCTGACAAAAACCACACAAGACGGCTTGACGACCGTTTCAAACATCTCTAGATCAAAGCCCAACGCAGCCTCCAGTCCCGTTCGTCTAGAGGCCTAGGACACCGCCCTTTCACGGCGGCAACACGGGTTCGAATCCCGTACGGGACGCCACTCCCGTCCAAAACTGGGAACTTTCGGGTTCAGTTTAGGACGGTCTGAGACGAGCTGGTTCATCAGCCTGTCTTTCCTTCCAAAAATACGGATTTCCCCTGTCATCGACCTCTATGCGATCGACGATCGCACGGAGATACTCCTTGCGCATGGCGCCGGGACCATCGGCCAACTTTGCCCGCAGGTCATGAGAGAAGCGTTCGATCATTTCATCGATAATGACCGGCACGACCATCGCCGGGGCTTCCGCCATCGCACAGAGACGGCTAGCCTCATCCCGCTGGACCTTCAGTGCATCAAGTCGCCCCCTGAGCGTGGGATCAGTAGCATCGACAACGCCGTTTTCGATAGCCACTTACATTCTCTGCAACTTCTGTTCGGTTTCACGGGACGCGTTACGCAGACTCTCCTGGCGGGCGGCATCACGATTCTGGTTGGCAGCATAGTGTGTCAGGAGCGCCTCCAGAATTACGCTACGGCGTGTCGTCAGTTAGTCCCTGAGTGTGGCACGTGAGGGTTGTACTTTGTGTCTGCGTGTGCTGACTGTTTTTCCGTTTTTTGGGGGAGAGAGACAGATGCGGCGCTATAGTTTACGCGATGACCAGTGGGAGCGGATAAAGGATCTTCTTCCCGGTCGAGAAGGCTATGTCGGCGGCACTGCGGCGAACAACAGTCTGTTCGTGGAGACGGTGCTGTATCGCTATCGCGCGGGCGTTCCCTGGCGCGACCTTCCTGCCCGTTTCGGGGACTGGAAAAACGTGCACCGGCGTCTGCGCCGCTGGTGTGAAAGCGGCGTCATCGAACGGATATTTCGTTATCTGGCCACTGACCACGACAACGAATACATGATGATCGACAGCACAATTGTCCGGGCGCATCAGCAGAGTGCCGGAGCTCTCAAAAAAAGGGGCACGGATCAGACCATCGGACGATCACGAGGCGGGCTGACTACAAAGATCCATGCCATCTGCGACACTCTGGGCAATCCGGTGGAACTCGGCATCACACCAGGACAGGATGCCGATATCACCTAGGCGGAACCGCTTCTGGAAAACATCGACCCGGATGCTATCCTTGCTGACAAGGCGTATGGCGCGGACAGGTTGATCGATCGGCTGATACAGCGCGGGATTACCCCGGTCATCCCGCCAAAACGCAACAGAACGACACGACGCGAAACCGATTTTTCTCTCTACCGTGAACGGAACCTTATTGAGAGATTCTTCAATAAACTCAAGCAGTTTCGCGCTATCGCAACCCGCTACGACAAGCTGAAATCGACCTTCCTCGCAGCCGTCCAGTTCGCCTCAATCATCATCCTGCTTAACTGACGACACGCCGTAAGGCTTTAAGAAGCCTAACCGTTTTTCTATAAAAATTCTTCGGATAATCATTACTCCCAAAAGAAGCGGACCATTCACGTATATTGAAGTAAACAGACGCTCGATAAAAGGTGAAAATTCATTAACGTCCGCTTCACCTTGTGGACCTTGTCCATATTTTATTTGATAGCACATCCAAAAAAACATCACTGTCGGGATAGTGAATTCAAATACAATGCGTATGTATCTATTTCTAATTTTTGTCGATATAAAACAAAAAACACATTGTAAAATGATAGGAAAGGTCGCAATGAACAAAAATCCTAATGATGTCTCCACAACCCTATGAAAAATAGTTTCTGTTTTTTTTGATATTGAAAAATAATTATATATTCCATTGCAATATATCGACATATAGTAAATGTTTATAATTATTATTGTTTTTATTATTTTGTATATCATTTTGCTTTCCCTGAATTTACATCATCTATTTTTGTCGCCCAGTTTTTACTATCACTGCTAAATAAATTAGAGTAATTTGCTAATTTTTTAAAAACCATATCCTAAGCCGAGAACATAAGTTTCTGCCTTATTTAAACCTGCTGCAGCTGAAAAAACTCCCACAAGATAATTTACCCTAGGTGTCATCGGTTTATAAAAAGTGTGGCTTTGTAGATCTTTTTGAATATCAAAAAACTCCTTCTTGACCAATGTAATGTGCAAAATTATTTTTTGCATTTACCAAAGCCTGTTCTATGCCAACATTTGCTTGATCTGCTTCATATTATTGCCTAACTGCTTTCCCGGCAGAAACCACATCTGACAAAGAAAATTTATTAGATAATAACAACTGGTTTCCTTGACCATCAGTATAAGTCATAGCATCAGATGGAGAGGTATCGATTACCTTATAAGCGATGGAATCTTGTGAACTAGCAGAAGCTATCTGAACACTATCTGTTAAGAAACTTTTTGTTTCTCTATAAGTAATCTGTTGATTACCAATTATATCTTTGATAGAAGCAACTGAGCTTCCACTAATCTGTAATATATCACGCTCCGTCAAAGCCGATATCTGTTGGCTCAAACCATCGTTTAATTCCTGATTATGAGCCTCATTCCAAATTACATTTTGGATGCTCAACCCGCCATGCATTAGATCATGGACGAAGGAGATATCACCATCTGTGGCGGTATGATCATGTATGTTTTCGTAAATTTTGTCGTTGATGATGGTTTTTTCGGCATCAATATCGATCAGGCTGTTCCGGTTTTGAATAAAGGACGTTTCTTTGTGGCCGAGAGCGTCCATTGGGCTGTTTTTATAGTTGGCATTATAGGCTTCGGATGCATCGGTCCTGTCCTGCACCCCATTGATCATTGTGAAAATGGCGTCGGTCATCCGCTGGGAATGTGCATCTTCCCAGCGGATATCTGACAGGCTGCATTCTCCCTGTAGAGCTGCTGTTCGTAGCCATCCATAATCCCTTTCATATCTGGTAAGTTTATGATGTCAGAACGAATCTCTGTATAGGACTTGCCTGCAACGACCGCCTGAAGATAGTCGGTAACCTGCTGATCCGTTGCAGGTTTGTCTTCTATATCCGAATAGGCTTTTTTCGCGTCGTTAACTGTTGAGGCGACAGTCACAGTATATCCACGGCCGTTGACATCGGCGTGGTAACGATCTCGCAGAACAAACTCATTCTGGTTGTCAACAATTGCCAACACCCCATCGGAGTTAAGTTTGGCATGAACTCCGTAAACAGTTGTGACCCCTGGCGCTTCACCCCCTCCTCCACCGTCCGTTCCCCCGCCCATGCTTGGGTTTCCTGTTCCACCACCTATGCCACCTCCCATTCCTCCTGAATAACCACCACTGCCGCCTCCGTGGCCGATGACTTCAGTTGGCTCGACTGATGGCGTTTCTTCAGCGTAAGGAGTGATTTCGACTTTCTGGACAAGTTTTTCAACAGTTGGGCTGTTAACCTAGTAATCGTTATTTGTGCCTGATACCAAAAGACCGTTAGTGGTAGAAAGAAGGGAGGTTTTGTCAGAGGAGTTAGGAAAATTAGTGAAAATATCTGTTGTTGAATTTGGGATATAACTGTGTAATGAGACATGCTTTCCCCTAAGGAACCTGCTTCATTTGAATTTTTGTGGAAATAAGGGTCATGAATATTCGAATCTGACATGATTTTTCACCAAATTATTTTGTAAATCTGGATTATCGTTACAAATAAGAATGATGTCAGAATAGACACAAAAACAAATATGACGGAAATGTGATAATTATAAATTTTACGTTCTTTTCACCCTTTTTTGGTATCGTAAAAAACCATCCCTTCATTGATGGGAACAAGCGTAAGGGCTTTGTGCTCGGTGTCCTGTTTCTGGAACTGAACGGCTATCGTTTCACGGCAGCCCAGGAAGATGCGGCGAATGCCGTCCTTGCGCTGGCAGCAGGTCAGATGGATGAACAGGGCTATGCGGCGTTCCTAGCCACCAATGTCGTATCCGACAGGGTATAACTGCGGGTGAGGCAGAAACGGAATTAGCGTGCAGTTTTTGACAGATCGTTCAGTGATCTCTTGTTTCTTCAGACTAGGGCCTGTTAGATCTTGAAATTCTTCCCGTATTATCGGGATGAGAGAAGAAGACGGAACCGGTACTTTTAGGGACGAGACATGGGTGATCTGGGAACCTCTGATTGAGGCAGTTCGCCCGCGGGGCAACACGCCGCCACATGATCTGCGGCGCACGATAGCAGCGATTTTCTGGCGTCATGAGAATGGTGCGAAATGGCGGAGTATCCCCACTGAACTGGGGCCTTGGTAGCGGGCGGCACAACTTTTCATCTGCTGGGCGAAACTGAGCGTATGGGAACGCCTTCTCGAACTGATTCAGGACCAACAGGGCGTGGCGTTCGAAATGACTTTTCTGGATGGTACGAACATCAGGGCTCACCACAAGGCGACGGGAGCCCAAAAAAAGAGGCCTCTTCCGAAGAACGAGACCATCGTGAAGCACTTGGCCGCTCTCGCGGCGGCTATGGCACAAAAGTCTGCGTGATTGCTGATGGACATGGAAAAGTCTTCGGTTTTGCGCTGGCCCCTGGACAGGCTCACGAACTGCCTATGGCACCAGTCATGCTCGACAGCCTTCCCGCCATTCCCCTGTGGGTAGTAGCGGACCAGGGAGCCCGGCCGGCCATTCCCGCGAAACGACGGGATGGGTCGGTCGCCTACCCAAAATGGGCCTATCGGTGTCGGCATCTCGTTGAGAACCTCTGAGCTCGCCTCAAGGGGGGCGCGCTGTCGCAACCAGATATGAAAAAACAGCAACGTCGTTTCTCGCGGTCATCCACATCGCTGCCGCAGCAGACTGGATCAAGCCCTAACAGACCCTAAATCTGGCACCAGCATTGACCATAGCATCAGCAGTCTTCCGTTTGTGGATCAGCCTGAATTTTCTGTCGATAGAAGCACTATTCCTTCTCCTTAAAGGGAGGTCGGGAGACGCACGCCATCATTACGGTCTGTCAAGAAAGTGTGTCGTCCCGTCAAGACTGCGCATCACGAGATTTGGTAGAGAAAAAATGTAACACATTCGTATCGACATGAGGGGGCATATCTTCCCGCTCTTATGAGGAGACGACCATATTATGCTATTCGGGTACCGCCCCCCTCTTGTCATCGCCATTTCAATTTTAAGCTTCAGTGTAAACGCAGCGGCAATGCCGCATCACCCCACAAAACGTCTGCCTGCAACGGATAAATCAAGGCGCATCCCGACTACATCCGGTCGGAAAACTGTCATTATCAAGTCTTCAAGCGAAGCCATTTCTGTCACGGGCGCTCATCGTTCACATGGCGTACAAGAGGTGGTGGGTTCGGCAGCTATTCGTGCCGAAACACCTGGAACTAGCGTTCTCAAAGTTCTGGGAAAGCTGCCAGGCATCATGCTTCAATCTGCGGATGCACAGGGTGTAGACATCTGGTCGCAGATGTTTTTCATGCATGGTTTCCTGCAGAATCAGGTCGGCATGACCCTTGATGGCATCCCGCTTGGAGATCAGCAGTACCATTCCTTCAACGGTCTCAATATCATTAATGCCATCGCTTCCGAGAATATCGGACATATGGTGATTTCCCAAGGCGCAGGTGCAGAAGCTATTGCCAGCACCTCCAACCTTGGTGGATCGATCGAATATTTCTCCAGCGACCCGAAGCATAAAGCTGGCGGCCAAATCGCCCAAACCTTCGGGTCCAGTATGAACATGCACACCTTCATTCGTTTCGATACCGGAGACCTGAACAAGACCGGTACGCGGATGTATGCCTCCTACATGCGCAACAACCTTAACAAATGGAAAGGTGGCGGCAATCAGTTCATGCAGCAGGTCAATGCCAAGATCGTGCAGCCCATCGGAGAGGATAGTCATATCTCCGCCATCTTCGACTGGGGCGATCTTGATCAGTATCAATATCAGGATCTGTCGTTTGACATGCTGAACAACTATGGCTCCAGTCTGGACAATTTCATCGGCACTCCCAAAGCCTATGAGAAAGCCTATAAGCTGGCACTTGCCGCTAACAACAAGCCAGGAGGAGCCCTTCCTGCTGGCTACAGCAAGCTCTCGGACCCGTATGATGCCTCATATTATGATGGCGGGACGGTCGAACGTGACTATCTTGGCGGCCTGAACATGGACTTCGCCCTGACATCACGCCTACGCTGGAAATCGACCATTTATGCGCAGGGGCAGTATGGACGCGGCACATGGGCCAGCCCCTATCCATGGTATTCGGATGGCTTAATGCCGAATGGATCTCCGCTTTTCGACCAGATCACCCTCGAACATGCCCAGCGCGGAGGGTTCACCTCAGCCCTGCATTACCAGATCGCCAATAATGATCTGAGCGCTGGTATCTGGTACGAACATTATCATGTGAATGTAGGCCGCAACGCCTACGAGGAACCAGTTCTTGGCGAAGGCAACCCGATCAACTCGATGGGATCATTGCCTGACCCAACGGCCCATTTGTGGGGCGACAGCTTCTCGTCCAACAGCTTCACGGCATTCGTTCAGGACACCTATCGCGTCCTGCCGAATGTAAGCCTGCATTTTGGCTTCAAATCCCTCTGGCAATCCGTAACCGGTAATCAGACCGCCAACATTCCAGCCTATACTGGCACGGATGCCCTCGCCAGCGGCACGGTAACAACTGCCCGCGCGTTCCTCCCGCATATCAGTGGAGACTGGCATTTCCTCAAGAACCACGAATTATTCTTCGATGTCGCCGAGAACGTAAAATCATACCCGATCGCAGGCTACAAAGGCGGCGCCTCGCCGTTCGCAATGACCCAAAGCGCTTACGATCAGACCATGGGGGCTGGAAAGATGAAGCCTGAAACCAACTGGAATTTTGCAGTCGGCTACCGCTACGTGGACCATCTGCTGAACGCCAGCCTCTACGCTTACCATACGAATTTCCGCAACCGCCTGCAGCAGATAACCAGCGGCCCGATCACAAACCCTTATTCCGCTGTTATGAATGTGGGCGGTGTCACAATGAACGGCGTGGATGCAGCTCTGGTTATCACTCCTGTAACAGGACTGTCTCTGTCCAACTCCATCAGCTGGAATCATGCAACCTACGACCAGAACGTAACCAGTGGCGGCACAACTTATGCCATCGCTGGACAGCAGATCGTCAACTATCCGCGCTTCATGTATAAGGCGAGCCTGTCCTACACGTGGCGTGACCTCAGCGCTCATATCGACACGATCTATATGGGTAAGCGCAATTATACCTATACTGGTGATCTGAACATTCCATCCTACTGGCTAACCAGTGCTGGCGCACAGTATCATCTGCGCAATCTGGGACAGTATAATCGGCACCTCGGCTTCCTGCAGAACCTTACCTTCAGTTTCAATGTCTATAACCTGACCAATACAACCTATATTGCCACCGCCGGCGAGAACGGAAACTCCATGTCCGGAGACAACCAGTCCTTCCTTATCGGGGCACCGCGGCAGTATTTCGGCTCCATCGCAGCAGCGTTCTGAGGCTCGCCACCCTTCCGACGGGCAAGGAGATCACACATGTCGCAGTTTGATGCAGGCAGACGGTTTTTCATGAAAGCCGGAGCCACTGCCGCTAGCATGACGCTCCTGCCCGCAAACATCCGCAAGGCTCTTGCCATTCCCGCCAGACGTCCAACTGGCACGATCCAGGATGTCGAACATGTTGTGCTGCTCATGCAGGAAAACCGATCTTTTGATCACTATTTCGGAGCTCTCGGTGGTGTACGGGGTTATGGGGATCCCCGTGCTCTCCACCTACCAGACGGAAACCCTGTCTTCGCCCAGCCAGACGGACAGGGGCAGCATATCCTGCCTTTCCGCCTGAACGCTGTTCATACATCTTCGGCCTGCCTTGCAAGCCTTGATCATAGCTGGAAGGCCTCTCAAGCCGTCTGGAATGAGTGGGATGTCTGGATTCCGCATAAGACTGCAATGACCATGGGACATTTTACGCGCGAAGACATTCCTTATTACTATGCTTTAGCAGAAGCTTTCACGATCTGTGATGCCTACCATGCGTCCATTTTCGGCCCTACCAATCCAAACCGCCTCTATTTTTTTACCGGTACGAGTGGCCTGGCTGTTGGGAACCAGGGACCTCAGGTCACGGTCAATATCGATGACGGTAATCCCTCGGCCGATAGCGCGCTTGATAATCCCTATTTCAGGCCCTTTGACTGGAAAACCTATCCGGAGAGCTTGCAGGAAGCTGGAGTTTCATGGCGCATCTATCAGGAATATGACAATTTTACTGACAATCCCCTCCAGTCTTTTGCCACATTCAGGAATGTTCCTGCAGAAAGCTGGCAACACAAACGGGCACGCCAGATCGTTCCGGGATCGCATGTAGATAACAGCACCACCTCTGAAGGTCGGTTTCTGGTAGAGGAGTTCGAGAAAGACGTAGCATCCGGAAAATTACCACAGGTCTCATGGATCGTCCCTTCCCAAGCCATGTCCGAGCATCCAGATGCTCCGCCGGGGTATGGAGAAAGCCTGATCTCAAGGCTGATGGATGTGTTTGTGCGTCATCCGGAGGTCTGGGCAAAAACCGTGTTTATCCTCAATTATGATGAGAATGACGGTTTTTTTGACCATATACCAGCACCTGTCCCGCCTCTCCGTGCCGATGATCCGTTACAGGGCTACAGTTCTGTCCCGTTGGACGGGGAAGCCTTAGGGAGCGTTGCGGTCGGGCTCGGCCCACGTGTTCCCGCGATTGTCATCTCTCCTTGGACAAAAGGGGGATGGGTCAATTCTCAGCTCTTTGACCATACATCCGTTCTCAGGTTCCTCGAAGCCAGATTCGGTGTGCCTGCGCCCAACATTACCCCATGGCGCAGGACAGTCTGTGGCGACCTGACAAGTATTTTCGATTTCACGAACGCCGACCCGCACTGGAATACCAATCTTCCCGAAACTGAACATTATTTGGCTGAAACACGGGCATCCTGCCGCCTTCCTGCGCCCAGTATCCCGCAGCTGCAAACAATGCCACGTCAGGAAATCACCCAGCGCCCTGCCCGTGCATTACCCTACGCCCTGACCGCAGATCTTGTAAGCGACAGGGCCAACCGGCACAGCCTCCACCTTGCCAATATCGGAACGCAAGGCGCAGTCTTCCAGCTTCTGGAGCATGGTCGCCCTATGCGGCACTATACTTTAGGCCCGGGTCACATGCATGACATTCTTCTGACCCCGCACGAGACTTATTCAATAACCCTTCACGGTCCAGACGGATTTTACCGTGCTTTTTCGGGCGCGGATCTTCTGGAGGCTGTTCTTGAAACGGGCACGTCCTGCGATCAGATCATCCTGAAAATCCGAAATTCTTCTCCTATAGCTCGTAATTTCACCATTTCCAGCGCTTACACCACCTCCGATATACGCAAGGTCACTCTTTTCTCACAACAGGAAGCGCAGATTACACGGGACATTGCCATCAGTGACAATTGGTACGATCTCGTCGTGACCGAAACCTCCACGCGACTTAACCCGACCAACAAAGCCATGTTGCACTTCGCCGGCCACATCCAGACCGGACGTCCGAGCCGAACTGATCCGCTGATGGGCCGATACGGCGTATGACTACGCTTGATCGCAGAAGCTTTCTCGCCTCCACGGCCGCTCTCATGGGAAGCAGGCCAGCTTTTGGGATACCTACCAACAACGCCCCACTGTCTCCCTTGAAATGGGCGCCCCGCAACCGGCGCCTCCTATCAGAACTGATCGTCAGTAGGCCGAGATCCGGACGGCCCTATGCCGTATTCGATTGGGATAATACCTGCATTTTTGGCGATTGCCAGGAAACCCTCCTGCAGTTCATGCTCGAAACATTCAGTTTCGCCCTGACGCCCACGTGTTTTGAGCATGTAATCAAGCAGGACGTGCCAGAAGGTGAACTCGGTCCCCACTTCCTGAACCAGGACGGAAAGCAGATACGTTTCTCCCATCTCGTCGAGGACATGACCCGCGATTATACCGAACTCTGGTCTCGGTATGGTCCGTGGTCGTCCGTGCGAGCGCCCGTTCCGTCTCACATCACAGCCCTCGTCGCACTCCGGGCCCGTCTGCTTTTCAGCTACAGGGCCATTGATGCCATAGCTGGACCAAAAGTCGCCTTATACTGGATCATTCGTCTGCTCTGCGGCATGACGGAGACGGATATTGCGACTCTTGCTGCCATGGCTAATCGTTGGGCCCTCGGTCGTGATATCAGATATGTTGAACATATCGTTCCTCCTGAACGATCCGGCAGATCAGGTACGCTTCGATGTGACGTCTTTCACGGGTTACGCCTGACACCGGAAATCGCTGACCTCCAAGCAGCCCTGAGACAAGCAGGCGTCGACATTTTCATCTGCTCCGCATCTCTGGAGACTGTTGTCCGGGTTTTCGCCACGGACCCCGGTTTCGGCTACGGTTTGCCAGCGGACCACATTCTGGGCATCCAGATGTGCTGGCCCTCCGGAAAATTAGGGGTTCAACCTGCTGCAGACTGGCCTTTGACCTATGGCGCAGGGAAAGTCGATGCCATACGCCGCCGGCTTGTCCAGGAACGCGGGCATGGACCCATTCTTGTCTGTGGCGACAGTAGCGGGGATACCGCCATGCAAACCGCCTTTCCCGATACGCGCCTGTCCCTGACCATCAATCGCCTGGCTGACGGCACGGAAGGTGCCCTCAGCCAGCGGGCAGCCAATGAGATGACATCGTCTACACCCCGATTCATCCTTCAGGGGCGTGATGATAATACTGGTGAATGGTGCCCTTCAGAGGAAACCATAGCTTTCGGAAGCCGCACGTCCCGCCTGTTGGGAGAGAACTGATCGCTGCCCATAGCAGAATACTTGACAAAATTCATTCCGAGGAAGGATTTATATTTAGACCGCAACAAGATATTGCGATGCAGAAATGACTGATGGACTCCGTCCTGGTTGTGAGGAGAGATGACCTTGTTCTCTGCACAGGTCCTAACTGATGATTGCCTGTCTTCCTTTCCCCAGACAGACAGGCAGACCGGCAGCGTCTTGGCCGCTGCTATGACGGGTGCCAGTTCCTTCATCCGTCAGCAAGGATGTGACCCTGACATCATTGCTCGTTCAGTGGGTCTTCAGATTGCCGACGATCTTCCCCCCACTCTTGCACTTCGTCTGGAAGACTACTGCAATTTATTCGAGGAAGTAGCACGCCAGTCTGGCCGCTATGATACTGGCCTTGCCTATGGTCAGCAGTTCCAGCCCGACCAGCTCGGTCTCATCGGCTATATCGCCCTGACCTCCGCAACCCTCGGAGATGCCCTCATTAATCTTGCAGAACTTTTCCCTTATCATCAGAGAGCCACCCAGACACGTCTGGTCCGGATGGCGGATGGGTTTCGCATTGAGTACCGCATCACTGATCCCCTCATTTCCCGTCGTGCGCAGGACGCCGAGCTGACGATGGGAATGTTCTGCAATGTCTTCCGTCGGGCGCTTGGCAAGAGCTGGCATCCTGATGCTGTCTGGTTCGAACACACCTGTCAGTCCACCGCCGCAGACTATGCAGCAGCTTTCGATGCACCTGTTTTCTTCCAGCGCGGCACGACAGCCCTCCTGTTTTCTGACGTCGGTCTGGACGTCCCCATGCCAGCCGCCAATGCAGGATTGCTTTCGGTCCTCCGCGAAAGCCTTACGCGTCTTGATCACTCCCAGCATCTGACAACTGACGGGCGTGACGATCTCCTGCTTCAGGCTCGGCGTGAAGTTCGCACCATGTTGCCGCAGGGGATCGTGAAGCTCCCTGTTCTGGCTGAGAAACTTGGCGTGCCACGATGGACACTACAACGGCGTCTAGAATCCATCGGTGTTACTTATACCAATCTTGTGGACGAAACACGCCGTAGCCTCGCTCAGACCTATCTGCGCCAAAAAGGCGTATCTATTGGAGAAATCGCTTATCTTCTGGGCTATTCTGAAGTCAGTGCTTTCAGCCGTGCCTTCCGCAAATGGTATGGCGTTTCGCCCCAGGCATTCCGCAAGGAACTGTGATGATGCAGGATGTCAACCAATTGTGTCGTTCTGGCGGTCAGCGCCCTGCTGTCCATGTTAGGATTATGCAAAGAACATATCCGGATTGTGGCAGGACATCGACGTTTTGGTTCATCGCATTTCCCTCGTAGGCGAAACATTTGTCTTTCAGGATCTGAAACATGTCCTGGCCAGTGCCTCGCCGCTCCGTTCGGGAGATGAACTGGCCGGTATTGCCGCCCGAGACTCTGTTGAGCGGGTTGCCGCCCGCGAAGTGCTGGCAGACCTGCCGCTGCGTCATTTCCTGACGGAAGCCATTGTCCCGTACGAAACCGATGAAGTTACCCGCCTTATCATGGACAACCATGATGAAGCTGCTTTCGCCCCTATCTCACACATGACGGTCGGCCAGTTTCGGGACTGGCTGCTAAGTTATGCGGCTGATACCTCAAGTCTAGAAAAACTTGCGCCAGGGCTAACCCCTGAAATGGTGGCTGCGGTCAGCAAACTGATGCGCAATCAGGATCTGGTTTCAGTCGGACGGAAAATGCGTGTTGTCAGCGCATTTCGCAACACACAGGGCCTTCCCGCTCGTCTCGGCTCCCGTCTGCAACCCAATCACCCGACTGACGATCCAGATGGCATTTCCGCAGCCCTCCTTGATGGATTGCTTCTTGGTGCTGGAGATGCGGTTCTGGGGATCAACCCGGCATCCGACCATATCGGACGAGGAATGGATATCTTGTGGCGTTTTGATGATATCCGCCAGCGTTTTGATATGCCTGTGCAAAGCTGCCTTCTGACGCATGTGACTAACACCATTACCATGATTGAAAAAGGTGCGCCGGTAGATCTGGTTTTCCAGTCCATCGCAGGATCAGAACAAGCCAATGCTGGCTTCGGTATTTCGCTGGGTATCCTTTCCGAGGCCTGGCAGGCTGCTCGGGAACTGAACCGCGGAACTGTTGGCACAAACGTCATGTATTTCGAGACAGGGCAAGGATCTGCACTTTCGTCTGGTACTCATCATGGCGTGGATCAGCAGACCATGGAGGTGCGGGCCTATGCCGTGGCACGTGTCTATTCGCCACTTCTCGTCAATACGGTCGTGGGCTTCATCGGCCCGGAATATCTGTACGATGGCAAGCAGATCATCCGAGCGGGGCTTGAGGACCATTTCTGTGGCAAGCTTCTGGGGCTGCCGATGGGCTGTGATGTCTGTTACACCAACCACGCAGAAACAGATCAGGACGACATGGACACCCTGATGATGCTTCTTACGGCCGCGGGCGTGAATTTCCTGATTGCCGTGCCCGGAGGCGATGATGTCATGCTCAGCTACCAAAGCCTCTCCTATCATGACATCCTGACACTGCGCTCGGTGTTTGGCGTACGTCCGGCGCCTGAATTTGAAGCGTGGCTTGAAAAGATGGCGCTTGTGGATGGCACGCGCCTGCGCATGAACCAGCCTTATGCCTTACCGAATTTCAGGGCCAGTTCATGAGCCAGCTCACCCAAGATCCCTGGGAACCGTTACGGCGTTACACGCGCGCGCGCATAGGGCTACCACGAACAGGCGATAGCATTGCAGGGTCCGAAATCCGCGCCCTGCAGGCCGCCCATGCATGCGCTCGCCGTGCTGTCCATGCCTGTCTTGATCCAGCGAAACTGACCATCGGAGATTCTTTTGTTGAGGTACGAAGCCAAGCAAAGGATCGCTCTGAATTCGTGCGGAGGCCTGATCTGGGACGCAGACTTGATGGGCCTTCCCTCTCACTCCTGAAACAGATTGCGCTGACAGGTCCATGGGATGTTGTCCTCGTCGCTGCGGATGGACTGTCAGCCGTTGCCGTCGAACGACAAGCTCCTTCCCTTCAGAAAGCCGTCCGTGCCGCCCTTGGTCACACATGGCGCATTGCCCCGCTCGTGGTCGCCCATAATGCCCGTGTCGCTCTGGGAGACGAGATTGGCGCTCTACTCGGCGTGCGTTGTGTCGTCATGATGATCGGTGAGCGTCCAGGACTGAGCGTGTCAGACAGCCTCAGCCTCTACATGACATGGAACCCGCATGTCGGGCGGCAAGATTCGGAACGCAACTGCATCTCCAACATCCATGCCCATGGCCTCTCGATCGGAGAAAGCTGCCACAAGCTTTGCTGGCTTCTGAATAGTGCCCGCAAACTGGGATATACGGGCGTGGCCCTCAAGGACGAAAGCACGGACATGACACCTCTGCCGGAAAACAACACCCCATGACGGACCGTTCCAAACCGCAGTTGGCCAAGAGCCTCGGCCCCGTTCAGTTATGGGCGATTGCCGTGGGTCTTGTCATTTCCGGTGAGTATTTCGGCTGGAGCTACGGCTGGGCCAGCGCTGGCACGCTGGGCTTCCTGATTGCGACCATCTTCGTGGCGCTTATGTATCTTGCTCTGATTTTTTCCTACACTGAACTTACCACCGCCATGCCTAGGGCAGGCGGTCCATTCGTCTACGTCAGTGCCGCTTTCGGGCATCGCGCCGGTCTTGTGGCAGGCTATGCTTCGACGGCAGAGTTCATTTTTGCACCCCCGGCCATCGCTCTGGCTATTGGTTCCTATCTGCATGTGCAGTTTCCCGCACTTCCGCCCAAGGCTGGTGCCGTAATCGCCTACCTGCTTTTCATGGGCGTGAATATCGCGGGCGTTCAGGTAGCGGCAAGCTTCGAACTGATTGTAACCGTAGCCGCCATCATTGAGCTTTTCATTTTCATGGGCGTGGTCTGGCCCGGCTTTTCATGGCACCGTTTCGTGACACACGGTTGGGCCGGAACCGATCATTTCTCCTGGTCAGTGCTGGGGGGCATTGCAGCCTCTGTTCCCTTTGCAATCTGGTTCTTCCTTGCCATCGAAGGCGTAGCTTTAACTGCCGAAGAAGCCCGTTCACCCAGACGGACCTTGCCCATCGCCTATATCGCCGCCATCGTGACGCTGGTGCTCCTGTCATTCGGCGTCATGATTCTTGCTGGTGGTGTCGGAGACTGGCGCAATCTGGCCAATCTCAACGACCCACTTCCGTTTGCCATGAAAACAGTTGTTGGTTCACACAGTCCTTACCTTCACATGCTCGTCTGGCTCGGGCTATTTGGCCTTGTTGCCTCTCTGCATGCCATCATCATGGGCTGCGCGCGCCAGATCTGCGCCCTTGCACAGGGGGGCGGCCTGCCACGCTGGATGGGGCTGGTATCGCCGCGCTTTCAGACACCCTATACGAGTGTTCTGGTCTGTGGAGGCGTGGGCATTCTGGCTATTTTCAGTGATGATATCGTATCATTCAGTGGAGAAAGCCTGACTGCATCCATCGTCACGCTTTCTGTTTTTGGCGCGCTGACAATGTATATCATGACCATGGCCAGCCTCTTCAAGTTGCGTCAGATCGCCCCAGACATGCCGCGGTCCTGGCATGCGCCAGGCTATCCCGTTGTTCCCGCCTATGCTTTGCTCACAACTGGGCTTTGCCTCGGACTGATTGGTGTTCAGAAACCCCTGCTTCTGGGGCTTTACGTCTTGATCATAGCACTGATGACCATCGGGAATCTTCTTCTTGACAAAGGGAGAGACCGAAGAACCGTTGTTTGAAATTATGAAAAGCTGTTTTCAAGCCAGACATGCACTGATGAACGGTTTTGACGAATGTGTTCCTAAGGCTTTTTAAGCAAAACACAGCGAGAATTATCCACAAAAGCCATTAATCATCACACGCTTAGCCTCTAACCAAACGCAAAAGACATCATTTAACGATTTTTCGATCAGGTCAGGCGAGCAGGATGCTCATCAACGTCAAAGAAACCAGACTGCTTCGTTCTGTCACTCCATCTCTCAAGTCATGAAAGATAGAATGATACGACACCACTTAAAACCAGAGGGTTTTCGAACCCTCACCTTGCTCTAAATATCTATGGTGTCTTCGGCACAAATTCCCCGCTGCTATAAACAACCTTCCCTCCAACCATTGTCATGAGTACTGTTGTTTTTCCAATTTCATTAACCGGAATGGTGGTAATGTTTCTATCCAAAATAATGAGGTCGGCTATTTTCCCCTGTTCGACTGATCCGGTTACGCTGTCCTGCCGCAATTCATAAGCTGAATTCATGGTGATGGCGCGCAACACAGAGGCCCTAGAAAGCCCGGGCATATCGCCCAGTCTGGCGCGATATTGGGGTTCAACGTCAGGTGCATTCTGGCGTGTGATGCCAACCTGTAGCGCAAACCACTCATTCAGCGGGTCAACCGGCCAGTCAGACCCGTAAGCAATACGCGCGCCGGCTTTTTCAAGCTGGTAAGCTGGCTCCATCGCGTTTGAGCGATCTTCACCCAAAGCATCGGCTGTCTGGCCTGTGGTGTCAGGCGCCCGTTTTCCCCACTGAAAAGACATGACCGGGATAGCCCCCAGTTGCCGAAAACGAGGCAGATCTGCCTGTGCAACAAGTTCATCATGCGCCAGACCGGGGCGAAAGTCTGACTTTGGCAGGGCTTTGCGGGTTACCTCAACCGCATCAAGCGCTATGCGCACGGCACCATCGCCGTCAGCGTGCATGTGCGGATCAATACCTGCCTGCACCAAGCCTTGCAGGAGCTTCGAGAGCACAGGCACAGGGAAATAGGGGGCAGGCCCAGTAGAAGAACCCGGCTGCCAATCAGGATGTTCTGCCGTTCCCTTGTTGATACGATAAGGGAGGGTCAAAATACCCGTCAGCCCCGGGGCTGAAATGACGCCGTCCATATACATCTTGGCATGGCGCACGGTAATGGTTGGCTGTTGTGTGATACTACCCTGATCGTATCTGGTCGATAATCCTTTGACATAATCAACTGATTTTTTAGCATCTTGTCCCATTTCTGGTGTGATGAGTGGCGCAAAATGGGCACGGGCAGTCAGTTCACCGTTCTGCTGAAGAATGCTGAAAGCTTTGATATCGACTTCTGCGGCTCGTGCATCAAGGAACGATGTTACGCCTTGTTTACGTAATACGGCTAAGACGGCTCTGGCTGCAGCAACTTTCTGTTCATCACTGGCGGCAGGTTGTGCGGCAAAAATCAGGTTTAAGGCTGTATCTTCCAGCAGGCCCGTTGGTTGGCCCTTGGCATCATGAATAATCTCACCGCCCGGTTCTGATTTCGTGCTGGCTGTAATATGGGCAGCTTCAAGTGCTGGCGTGTTCAGCAAAGCAGAGTGACCAAACGAAGAATACACGACGATAGGGTTTTTATTGTCAATTTTATCAAGAATGGTTTTGTCTAGAATTGTATCTTTAGGGCGCATGGCTTCCTGAAACCAGGAGGTCACAAGAAGCCAGTTTTTCCTTTTGGGAACAGCCGGATCGACCAGACAGGCTTTAATGCGATCTGAAAACTCCTGCTTTGTCAGGGGCAGATATTGGAGCGAACATAACACAAGACGTTCGCCACCACGCAGGGGGTGCATATGCCCGTCAACCAGTCCGGGCATAAGCATATTGCCGTGCAGGTCAATTTTTTGCGTGTGGGGGCTTATATAACGCTTGGCCTCGGCGCTTGATCCCACATAAAGGATTTTACCGTTTTTTATAGCCACAGCCTGTGCGACGGAATTTTTGGCATCCACAGTATAAATGAAGCCATTGGTAAAAACCGTATCCGCAACAGGGGGCATGGCGTTGGCGGTGCTAGCGCATAGCAGTGTTCCCAAGCCGGCAATAAAAAAGACATGACGCATCTGCATGTTCCCGCGCGACAAATAAGGAATCCGAAACCATTCTTGATTGTTGGCATTAAAGAACAGAAATGGTCGGATTTTCGTTAACTAAACACCAAATCAAAGTTTAGAATTTTACGCAAAAAACATATGAGTAAGCTTTCTCAGAATTCTGAGAATATGAACGATAATGATCCTTGTCAGCAATACCCGAATGATTGCCCGATACACACCAAGATGTATGCAGTTTATTCACGCCGCGATTTCAATGCGTCCGTGCCTAAAAATGGATGGAGGCGCAGGCCAATGTGGCTTAATGAAACCGAAGCCGGGCGGGATATCTGAGGAGACATCAGATCGTTCCAGATCACGCGACACATGTTATCTGGCAGCGGGAAGTTCTCTTATTCTGGAACCTCAGCGTATTCATTACAGGAATATGGCTGAGATGAAGATAAGGTTGTTAGAAAAAACGAGATACGCCACTCCCCCTTCATTCTGGTCAGCTGCCTTTTTTTAATGCTGGACAGCATGTCTGTCCGATAGCCCTTTCCACCGAGAGGGCAACATCCATTGATCACTTCCAAAAGAAACTGACACGGTAGCCACCGTCTTTCCCTTCCTGTTCATATCTTTCATGATGATCAGACGGTGGCTGGAAATCTTAAGGTTGTAAGGATCCATTCATCCTTTTACTCTTTAAATGTTGTGATTGACGACCGTTCTCGCTTTCATGTCTGTCATAAGAAGAACTGTTGAACCTTCATGAGCACCCATGGCTCCTAAATATTTAAATCTTTTTCCTTTGTGGCCATTGTCGTAAAGCCACCACCAGTCGCTCTGTAGAGATCGACCGATGCATTCAGGCGCTGCAACCGGGCCTGTACTTGAGACAGGTCTGCTAGTTGGGCAGTTGATTGTGCTGCCAATACGTCAATCCGGCTTGCATATCCCTGTTCTTGGCGGAGTGTCATCAGATGCAGTTTCTGCTGCGCTGCGCCATCACGCGCCCTGTTATCGGCATCACGTTCCGATGCGGTATTCTGGGCCAGAAGTGCATCACGGACTTCCTTGAAAGCTGCGCGAATAGACTGTTGATAAAGGACGACCTGCTGGCTTTTATTCGCTTTCGCCAGCCTGACACCGCTGGCCGTGCGTCCAAAATCGAGAACGGGCGCTGCCATAGCCGCTCCTAACGTCCATGATCGGCTGGTAGCCCGATAGAGATTGTCGATATCGATATTGTTTACCCCGGCGAGAGACGCCAGAGAGATACTGGGGAAATAGGCTGCCCGTGCATATCCGATGTTGAAATTGCTCGCGATCAGCATCTGCTCGTGCATTGCAATATCCGGACGGCGTTCCAGAAGTTCCGATGGCAGAACCGAAGGTGTTGGCTCAGGCACGCTAAGTTCCTGCAGATCACGACCTCTGGGCATTTCCGCCTGAACGATATCCTGCGGTGAACGCCCAACCAGAACAGCCAGTGCGCTTTCCGCATTGTTGCGTTGATCTTCCATGTCCGGTAGCGCAGCATGGATGGCATCACGACGTTCCGTGGCATCCTGCACCAGAAGCGCATCCACAGCCCCAACGTCATACTGGTGCTGAACGAGAGCAAGGATCTCGTCCTGCGTCCGGACACTGTCCTTTAGAATGGCGACATTACGATCCAGAGCACGCAGACTGAAATAGAGTTTTGCTACAGCCGCCGCCACCGACAGACGCGCCGCATCCTGCGCGTAAACAGCCCCCTGAACCCCCGCTTTGGCCGCGTTGCTCAGGCTGGCATTCTTGCCCCACAGGTCCAGTTCGTAATTCAGCATGCCCCCCACAAAGCCAAAATTACTTGTCTTGTTGGGGAACCGGAAACTCTGCCCCAAGGCACGAACATGGCCATCAGCAAATTTGCCATACGCATCCGTACCCGCAACGGACAAAGACGGAAGCTGGTTTGCAAATGCATAGCTATATTGGGCCTGCGCCTGCGACAGACTGGATTTTGCCAGGGCCAGATCATCATTATGGTGCGCGGCTTCCTCCTCCAGTTGGTCAAGCACCGGATCACCATAGCGCTGCCACCATGCATGATCGTCCCGTGCGACAGCGCGGACACCCTTCCATGTCGTCGGCAGCGTTACGGCCGGGCGTGTGTAATCTGGAGCAAGCCAGGAGCATCCAGCAAGAAAAAGAGGAAGACAGTAAAGGAACTTTCTCATGATGCTGCCTCTCTCGTGGGTGAAGGCTCCTTCACGCGAAACCATAGGACATAAAGCGATGGAAGAAAAATCAGCGTCAACGCCGTAGCGACGGCCAGCCCTCCCATAATGACGTCCGCCATTGGCCCCCAGAAAACACTTGATGCAATGGGTATCATACCGAGAATGGCGGCAACGGCCGTCAGCATGATGGGACGGAACCGAATCATGGCCGCGGCGACCACAGCGTCCCATTCTGTCTTGCCGTCACGCTGCTCAATCTCGATCTGATGCACAAGAATGACCGAATTACGGATAATCATACCCACTAGCGCGACAAGCCCGATCAGCGCGATAAACCCGATGGGATTACCCGTGAGCAGAAGCGCTATCACAACGCCAATCAGCCCAAAGGGGGCCACACTCAGCACGAGTGCAAGGCGTTTGAAGCTCTGAAGCTGGATCATCAGCACGGCCATCATAATCAGCGCCATGACCGGCGTAACGGCAATGACCGAATTCTGTGCCTTTGCAGCCTCATCCACAGTCCCGCCGACCGTCACATGATAGTCGGGCGGCAGATGGGCGTTGAAATCGGCAATCTTGCTGGCCAATGTGGAAACCACCGTATCGGCCTGAACGCCATCGCGAAGCTGTGCCTGAATTGTCATGGTTGGCAGGCGATCCCGACGCCAGATGAGCGGATAATCTTCCACATAGGAAACAGTCGCTACCGTAGAAAGCGGCACCGTAAGGTCATTCGGCAAACGGATATCGAGATTGCGCAGGCTTTCTATGGAAAGGCGTTCTTCCGCTTTCGCACGCAGGACGACATCGACCAGATAGATACTGTCTCGCACCTGTGTTGCAGTCATGCCCGTAACCGTCGAATTGATGGCCAGTGCAATCGCTGCAGAAGAGAGACCAAGCCGACGCGCTTCTTCCTGACGCACATCAATCCGCAATTTGCGTGCTGGATCACCCCAGTCAAAATTAATCAGCCGCAGTTTGCCACTTTCCGCCATCATGCGCGCGACATCCTGAGCATAATGACGGACCTTGTCCGGGGCCCGACCGGAAACCCGATACTGGACAGGCCAGCCTACGGGAGGGCCGAGTTCCAGCGGAAACACGCCGTGTACGATATCCGGCAACTCCCGACTCAATTTCACATCAAGGCGATGACGCACGCGCTCGCGGGCTTTTGCATCCTTGGCTACAATAACAGTCTGAGTGAAAAAATCGTTCGGAAGCTGCTCGTCAAGAGAGAGATAAAAACGGATCGCTCCCCTGCCCACATAGGAACTCCAGTGGTCGATATCGGGATCGTCTCGCAGTATAGCGTCCAGCGCGCGTGATACATCACTCGTCGCCTTGACAGACGCCCCCTGTCGCAAAGAAAGATTGACCAGAAGTTCCGGACGGTCCGAAGCCGGAAAAAACTGCTTTGGAATGAGCGGCGACAGTAACAGGGCCACAAGAAGCACGCCAAGGCTCAGTCCGACGGTCAAGCGCGGATGACGCATGGTGAGGAGCAGAAAACGCTCGAACGCCACCATGATCCGTCCTTTTTTGGGTTCCTCATGTGTTTTCCCCGCCATTTCTGGACGGGCGCGCAAAATGCTCACGCCAATCAGGGGGGCAACCAGAACGGCGACAAACCACGATATGATAAGGGCGAGCCCGACGACCGCGAACAGGGAAAACGTATATTCTCCTGCAACACTGTGCGCAAAGCCAACGGGCACAAAACCCGCCACTGTAACCAGAGTACCGGTCAGCATTGGAAACGCCGTGGAGGTATAGGCAAAAGTCGCCGCACGGGGAAGGCTCCATCCTTCCTCCAGTTTGCTGACCATGCTTTCGACAGTAATCATGGCGTCATCGACCAGAAGACCAAGAGCGATAATCAGCGCGCCAAGTGAAACCCGTTGCAGGTCGATGCCCAGCAGTTCCATGCTGGTAAATACAACCGCCAACACAAACGGGATGCAGAACGCCACCACGGTGCCTGCCCGGCCGCCCAGACTGAGGAAGCTGACGCCAAGCACAATGGCGATGGCCTCAAACAATGCCTCGGTAAAGTCACCGACTGCCTCCTTGACCACCTTAGGCTGGTTGGCGACGAGATGTGCCTCGATCCCAACGGGCATACGTGCGTGAAGCTCGACCATCTTTGTGGAAATATTCTTTTCCAGTGCGAGAACATTGCCGCCTTTGGTCATAGACAGTGCCAGGCCGACAGCATCCTGCCCGTTCACGCGGAACAGGGTTTGGGGCGGATCGACATAACCGCGTGTGATGGTGGCAACGTCGCCCAGACGGACCTTCCGGTTGCCCGCATAAAGCGTCACGTTGGCAACGTCTTCAACAGAATTGAATTTTCCTGTTGGCTGGACGAGAATTTGCTCCTTTCCGGTATCTATTGAACCAGAAGGAACAAGCGCATTTTGTGCCTGAAGTGCCGCTGCGATCATTGCGCCATTGATGCCCAGACGCGCAAGATGTCGGCTCGACACGTCAACAAAAATCTTTTCGTCCTGTGCACCAAGCGTTTCAATCTTGGCGACATCTGGCACGTGCAACAGTTCGTCACGGACGGTTTCAACGTAATCTTTCAGGTCACGATGAGAAAAACCATCTGCCGTAAACGCATAGATAATGCCGTAGGTATCCCCGAATTCGTCATCGAAGAATGGTCCCACTGTTGTAGCGGGAAGATAAGGCCTGATGTCACCGACCTTCTTGCGAACCTGATACCAGATATCCGCGACCTGATTCTTTGGTGTACTGCCAAGAAGATTGACCAGAATGGTAGTTTTTCCAGCAACAGTATAGCTTTTGACGTAATCGAAATAAGGCGTTTCCTGAAGTTTCTTTTCGATCCTGTCCGTGAGCTGGTGCGTCGTTTCCTCAACAGTTGCGCCCGGCAGCATGGCCTGAACAACCATCGTCTTGACCGTAAAGGGCGGGTCCTCATTTCGGCCAAGATTGAAATAGGATCGAATTCCGGCAACAGCGATCACGATCATGAAGAACAGGACCAACGCACGATGCCGAATGGACCAGCTGGAAAGGTTCAGGCCGCGCCCTTCTTTTTCATCGGGTCCGGCTTTTTCGGGCAAGGATTCTTCAGGGGCGGACATCGGCATCGTCCAGCAATGAAACCTTCTGGTTGGGATAAAGCGCCTGCACGCCGGCTGTCACAACACGCTCTCCGGCCTTCAGGCCCGAGGCAACCGTCACGTCATTTGCGGCATATCGGGAGACTTCAACCGGGCGCAATGTGACAGTCATTGTATCAGACGCGACAACCCATACAGCAGGCTTTCCATCCTGCGCGGTCAGGGCCGAGGGCGGAAGATGGATGTCGGAAGCGTTCCTGGCGGCAAGCCGCCCGACCGCCACGGCACCTAACGTCATGGCGGCAGGCGGTGCCTGAAGAAGGACCTTCGCACGATAGGTGCGGGTCAGTGCATCCGCATCTGGTGCCAGTTCGTAAAGTGTCCCATCCGCGCAGATATGGCGGTTCGCATCGAGGCAGACCGTGATCGTCGCCCCTGTTGCAAGACCGGCGCGCAGAAGATCGCCGGAGACATCAAACTGGGCATCACGTCCAGTTGCCTCAGCCAGACGCAGGACAGGTTGGCCGGCAGCGACCACTTCGCCAACCTCTGCCAGACGGTCCGTAATGACACCATCGGCGTTGGCAACCAGACGGGTGTGGTCCAGTTCCTCCCGTGCAATCCGCTCGCGTGCCTCCGTCGATTGCACAGCTTGCTGGGACGTACGGTATCGCAGGATCGCCTCATCATAATCATTACGTGAAATGGCCTGATCGGGCAGAAGAGCCGTCGCGCGTTTTTGCAACGGCGTCGCTTGCGCAAGGGACGCTTTGGCGGCCTGCGCGTCCGCACCGGCAGCACGCAGCGTCTGGCGGGCCTCGGTATCGTCCAGACGCGCCAGCACCTGCCCTGCATGCACCTGGTCCCCCGTCGCCACCGCGCGTTCCACAATCTTGCCCGGCAGACGGAAAGACAGAGTGACAATGCGGTGCGGGGCAATCTGTCCTGTCAGGAACTCGGCATTTCCATCCGCACTCGGTTGGACCACGACAGAACGGACTGGCCTGATTTCAGGTGGAGGCGCTTTCTTGTGACACGCAGACAGCATGACGAGCAAAAACGTGCAGAGGCCTGTCCTATATAGAAAGGTTTGCTTGTTCATACCGTCCTCACTCTGGTGGGTTTGGAAGCGGGCGGGCGCAATATTCCCGTCATGAAGGCCGCCCAGGCATGATCGAGATAGTCATCCCGTTCCTTGGCGGTTGTCAGAATATCACGTCCAAACAGCATCTGCTGATGAGGGAGGCCCAGACAAAGCCCTGAAAACAATCGACTTGTTTCCTTTAGATCACAAGATTCCTTCAAAAGGCCGGCATCTGAGACAGCCGTCAGGAGCCTGCAGGTCAGGTCTTCAAGTGGGTCAAAAATATGCGCACCGGCATGGTTCACCAGATCAGGAAAACGCCACCCTTCCGCGATAAAAGTTCGACTAAGGGAGAGTGTCTCGGGGCTTAGAACCAGATCAAGAAGCATCCGCATCGTCTTGCGCAATGTCAGGAGTGGATCGCTGGAAACCACGGAGTCCAACGGCGCTGCCGCCACGAGGAAACTTTGGCCCAGCTCCGAAATGACTGTCTTGAAGAGACTCTCTTTGGAGGGATGCCGACGATAGATGGTCTGCTTTCCCACCTGGGCCACCGCTGCAATCTGCTCGACGGAGGTGGCGGCATAGCCCTGTTCTCCAAACAGTCGGCTAGCAGTCTTCAGGATGAGAAGATCCAGCTCCTCGGAGATCCGGCTATCAGGCCGCCCCGAAACTTTCTTTCTTTTGTCTCTGTCCGGCATGAATTTTCCCCAATGCATGTTAACACAGGAAATATACGAGACGTTCTCGTCTCGCAAGTGTGTTGTAAGACAGACATGGGCAAACTGCTTCGAGACTACAAATCCGTTTTTTCGTTACGATAAACAGGAAGGAACAGACAAACCTTTAAGGATGACCTACTTCTTAAGGTTGCCCTAAATCAAACCTTCCGCCCCCCAATCCGAACTTTTCTGTCAGTAACATTATCAATGAGTTATAATTCTGAACTGACCGAAAAAGGAGAGTTATCTGTTTTCTACCATTTCCATGTGCCATGACAGCAAATATGACGCATGAGGAGAGTGTCATCTGAATGAAAATGGTAGGCATCGAACTCTTAAGAGCGGGGTTCTTGCAGAGTGTCTTCCATTTAGACCGACTGATCTTCCTACCCCTTCTCCGCAGGGCATCTACATTCGCTCAGCACGATCGCATTCAGGTTCGTGCATTGTGCCAGCCAATCCCTTCAGGAAGTAGCATGGACTATCAGATCATCCTGCTTGACCTTTAGACGAAACACGAAACCGTGAACTCTACTCAATCAGCAAGCCACAGTCGTCAGCCTTCCTCGACACGTCATTTTCAACATAGCTCAGCTTTATTGCGATCAGATATCGAGCGGACTTCCATCGACCACTTCTTTCATAACGAAGAAAGTTCGGGTCTGGCGGACACCAGGCAGGGCGAGCAGACGGGATGCATGGAACCGATTGAAATCGGCCATATCTTTGACGCGTATCTTCAAAAAATAATCAAAATCTCCGGCAACAAGATAGCAATCCAGAACGGCGGGCATATCACGCACGGCCTGCTCAAAAGTTTCGAAACTGTCCGTGGTCGAACGGTCCAGCACAACACCGACAATAACCAAAGTCGCCAACTCGAGATGCGCCGGTTCAAGCTGAGCCCGAATATTGCGGATGTAGCCGTCAGCGATTAGTCGCTGCACTCGCCGGTGGCATGTGGCTGCACTGATGTTAACCCTTTGCGCCATTTCGGCATTTGCCATGCGGCCGTCTTTCTGGAGCAGCCGCAGGAGACGCCGATCGATCCGATCCAGATCCTCAGGCATGAAAGAATATTCCATATTTATTAGGGAAATTCACTTTTTCTTCCTTATTACAGATAAAATATAAAACATACATCATTCTTATATCAAACTATGAAAGCACATTTCATATCGAGTGTGACATATTTTTCGTGTTTTCCATCTGGAGAAGGCGATCATGCTCAACCTGGCCCGCTACGAACGTTATCCGCTCACATTTGGTCCCACCCCGATCGAATATCTGCCCCGCCTGACAGACTTCCTCGGTGGGGATGTTAAAATTTACGCCAAGCGCGAGGACTGTAATTCCGGTCTGGCTATGGGCGGCAACAAACTGCGCAAACTGGAATATATCGTACCGGATGCGATTGCATCGGGCGCCGACACCCTTGTTTCCATCGGTGGCGTACAGTCCAACCACACCCGACTGGTTGCGGCCGTTGCAGCAAAAATTGGCATGAAATGTCACGTCATTCAGGAAAGCTGGGTTCCGCATGACGATGCTGTCTATGACCGTGTCGGTAATATTCTGATGACCCGTCTGATGGGTGCAGAGTCTCAGCTCGTCGACGAAGGGTTTGATGTCGGTATTCGGGACAGTTGGCTGAATGCCATGGAAGAGATCAAAGCAAAAGGCGGCAAACCTTATGCCATTCCGGCGGGTGCATCGGTACATAAGTATGGCGGCCTGGGATATGTAGGCTTCGCGGAAGAAGTCCGGGCCCAGGAAGCCGAAATGGGCGTGAAGTTCGATTTTATCATTGTCTGTACAGTTACTGGTTCAACCCATGCCGGCATGATCGTGGGTTTTGCCGATGATGGACGCGCCCGGCAGGTTATCGGCATTGATGGCTCATTTACACCGAAGCAGGTGAAGGCGCAGGTGCTCGATATTGCGCAGAAAACCTCAGCACTGGTGGATGGTCCTGCCATAGCCGGTGATGATGTCGTTCTGATTGAAGATTACGCTTATCCTGCCTATGGCGTGCCTTCAAAAGAAACAGTCGAAGCTATGCGGATCGCTGCGCGTACAGAGGCGATGATCACGGACCCTGTCTATGAAGGAAAATCGATCCAAGGGCTGATCGATCTTGTGAAAAAGGGGTTCTTTCCAAAGGGCTCTAAAGTTCTCTATGCCCATCTTGGCGGAGCTCCCGCGATCAATGGATACAGCTACACATTCCGTAACGGATAATGGCTGCCTGTAAGAAACAAAAGGCATAGGTTCCCCTTGCCTCTTGTGTACTGAGCGATCAGCCTCAAAAAAGGCTCTACTCATTGTATCTTTCGGGGCTTTCCCCGGAAGATACTCCCGGGGAAAGTCACCAACCCGGATCAGACAGCAACAGGGACAGGCTGAAGATCCGGCCCGACATCGTCAGGAATTGGACAGATGTAGGGCTGGATTTTAAGCCGCTCTGCATGATCGGCTTTGGCGGCATCAAGCAGCGCTTTGTCGCGGATAATATCCGTGGCGGTAGCCGCCATGATTTTAGCAACATGCACCATGCCTTTATGTGCGATCTTCGACTTTCCCTGGGCGGTCATCTGCCAGGAGTGAAGCTGTGTGCCGATAGCGCAGGTAGCGCCAAGAGCCTGAACAGTGGGAACGGTCCAGCTGACATCACCGACATCGGTAGACCCCATGGAAGCACGACCACCAATAAGCGGCAGGATGAAATCGGCAAGTGACGTATCACGCGGTGTCTGGCCAACAAGACGGAACGCAGACTGAATATCAGTGGCCGGGAACGTCTTCTGCATTTCCTTCGCCCACGCGCGATCTTCGTCATCGAACGGCGGAGGCCCGAGCCGCTCGAAGCTAGCATACATAGCCCGTTCCAACGGAGGACAGGGAAGTAAGTTGGCCATGCCGCTGATGATCTGATCACTGACACGGGTTTCTGTCATCATTGCAGCGCCTTTTGCAACTTTACGAACTCGCTCGGCAAGCTCCATCATGTCGCTCAGTTCGAGTGCACGAACGGTGTAGCGAATGACGACTTTCGACTGCACGACATTAGGCGCTGTACCGCCAGCATCCAGAAAGGCATAATGAATGCGTGATGTCGGCAGCATATGCTCCCGCAGATAATTAACACCAATATTCATGATTTCAGCAGCATCCAGTGCCGAGCGGCCCAGATGCGGAGCAGCGGCAGCATGGGCTGCTTTGCCCTCAAAAGTGAAATCTATACGGATGTTTGCAAGAGAAGAAGGGGGAAAAACACCTGTAAAGCACATTGGATGCCAGCTGATGGCGGCATCGACATCACGGAATACCCCGGCACGAACCATGAAACTTTTGCCCGCCCCACCTTCTTCGGCAGGGCAGCCATAATACCGCACACGCCCAGGAAGGTTGTTTTCTTCCAGCCATGTTTTCACGGCGGCGGCAGCCAGGAAAGCAGCCGAACCCAGTAGATTATGCCCACAGGCATGTCCGTTGCTGTTACCAGGAACCGGCTTATGCTCCGTCACGCCGGCTTCATTACTGAGATTGGGCAGGGCGTCATACTCGCCAAGAAAAGCGATAACGGGTCCCCCCTCTCCCGCCTCCCCCATCACAGCAGTTGGCAGGCCTGCAACGTTGCGGGTAACGCGAAAGCCTGTTTCTTCAAGTGTTTTTGTATGCAGGGCGCAGGAACGGTACTCGTCGAAATTAAGCTCCGGCACGGCCCAGACAGCATCACTCAGTTCGATTGCTGCTCCACTTAAGCGATCAACACATTCCCATACAGAATCAGTATTTTTCATTTCCAGTCTTTCCATTTCTGACCGTTTTACCTGTAAGGCTTAGGAGAGCTCTTCCGGACACAGCGTTTTTTCCACCAGCCCCACCAGAAGACCGGCACCATAAGGAATGGCTTCGTCATTGAAATCGTAGGCCGGGTTATGAAGCCCGGCGCTGTCACCGTTTCCAACGCGGATAAATGCACCCGGAACCTGCTCAAGCATAAAAGAAAAATCCTCAGAACCAGTAACAGGAGGCGCTTTCGCATTGACAAATGCAGGACTAGTCAGGGTTTCTGCAATGGAAGCGGCAAGCTGCGTTTTCTCAGGGTCATTTACCAGCGGCGCGAAGACTCCAGCGTAGCTGATTTCTGCCGTGACACCGAAGGCTGCGGCCATCTCATGTGTCATGCGTTCCATACGTTCACGCACCAGCGTCATCATCTTTCGGCTCATGCAGCGGAAAGTTCCCCCCAGAGACGCAGATTGCGGAATGACATTATTAGCATTACCGCCGGCCAGTTTCGTGATGCTAAAGACAACTGCCTCCTGCGGTGAAGCAATGCGCGAGACAATGGTCTGCAGAGCGGTGGCGAGCTGGCAAACGGCTATGACAGGGTCCACACTGGCTTCCGGACGTGCCGCGTGGGCGCCTACGCCGGTGAGGGTAATGTCGAAAAAAGTGCCTCCTGCCATCGCTGTGCCGGATGTCATCTGATAATGCCCTATGGCGAGACCGGGCTGGTTGTGCAATCCATAAATGGAATCACAGGGGAAACGATCAAACAGACCGTCTTTCAGCATGGCTTCCGCACCGCCGCAGCCCTCCTCACCAGGCTGGAAGATAAAGTTTACCGTACCATTGAAATTGCGGGTTTCCACAAGATGATGCGCGGCAGCAAGAAGCATGGTGGTGTGTCCATCGTGACCGCAGGCATGCATCAGGCCGGAAGTCTGGCTGCGCCACGCCACGCCGGAGGCCTCCTGGAGAGGCAATGCATCCATATCAGCGCGCAGGCCAATCGAGCGATTACTGTTGCCGCGCCTCAGAACGCCGACAACGCCGGTTTTTCCGATACCTTTATGAACTTCTATTCCCCATTCCTGAAGTTTCTCCACCACGAGAGCAGCAGTCCTGTGCTCTTCGAAGCCAAGCTCCGGATGGGAATGGATGTCATGCCGGATGGCGGCAAAACGAGGCTGTGTTTCTTTCAAAGATGTGACGACAGAGTGGTTCATAATGCAACAACCTTTTCAATATCGATGATGTATTCAGACATGACCGCTGAGATGAACCCTGCCATTGGCATCCGGACCGTTCTGCTGAGATAAGTGGCAGGAGGCCGGGACAGAAGCCTGCTCTGTAAGGCGCAAAAGCAGCAGCCAGGGGATCGTGCCGAGTGGTACTGTCAGCAGCATCAGATAAGCCGGCATCATCGGATTTTCCGTGACCGCGACGAGCCAAGTGATAAAGGGCTGAGTCAGCCCTCCAAAGCTGGAGACAGCCAACGCATAAACGATGCCAAACACAAAGGAGCGGCTGAGTGCCGGGAGAGATTCCAGCAGAGTTTTCCAGATACAACCATTGACCAGACTGGAAAGCATAAACAGCGCAATGTTCAGAACAATCTGGCTACCGACGCCAGGAGAATGAATAGCGAAATAATACAACGGGACACTGACAAGTGCGGTGACAATTCCAGCGCTGATGACGAACAGACGAGGATCGGCCAGACGAGCAGCAAACCACATTCCGGGCACAAGCATAGCGCTGCCTACCAGCAGTCCGGCAGCCATGCCTGTCATACCGACGGCCGGGGAGAGATGGAGAACGGCAACGGCATAACTGACACCGAAATTTCGCAGATAAGTAGAGATGGGGCCGCTGGTGATGCAGAAAAAAATCAGAGGTACGGCCCGACGGATCACCGACCGGTCTTCCGGACCTATTGGTGGATGTGCAGAAGTTGCGTGATCAAAGCCTGCAGCACGCCTGCGCAGAATAATACCGACGGGGACGATCACCAGACCGATAAGAAAAGGTACGCGCCACCCCCAAGCATAAAGGGCATCATGCGACAGGGACACCGAGAGAGCGAGACCAATCAGCACAGCCACCAGTGTTCCCATCAACTGGGTCATATACTGAATTGTTCCGAACACGCCGCCCAGACCTTGCGGCGCAGCATCGAAAATCAGCGTCGTGGCAGGACCAACTTCACCACCATCAGAAAAACCCTGAAGCAGACGGGCAATAACGATCATAACGGGAGCAAGGAGACCGATAGTTTCTGTCTCAGGGGTGAGCGCCAGAAGCAGAGACCCTGCGCCCATCAGGCTGAACGTCAACATGAGGGCGGCACGCTGACTGTATCGATGGGCGAATTTTCCGACTGTAAGCGCCCCCAGTGGGCGAACAAAAAAGCCGACAGCAAACGTCATGAGTGAGTAGAGCAGGCTCATAAGGTGATTGCCGGATGGGAAAAAAGCATGGCCGATCATCGGGGCGAAGAACGCAAAAGCCATGAAATTGTAGAATTCCAGGAAGTTTCCAATACAGGCAGCAGCGATCACCGTTTTCGCGCCTTGCCGGGTGCGGGACTGTATCATGCGGAAACTCCTGTGAATTATCAGGGTAAGACTGTCACAATGAAATTTTCTGTTTTCTGGAAAACTGTCAGGATAAACGGGAACAGTGCGTGATCATTTGCTTCTAGCGTTATATAATCGCACTCAAACACACACTGTAAAGGAATATCATTTCATATTCGCAATACAATGCTCTGCGTCAGAGTCTGCCATCCTGTGGCCAGAGCAAGCGCCCGGAACGGGGCAGTTTCAGAGTTTCCATATCCGGCTGCACGCATCCCGGCGCTGATACAAACAACACGTTTGAAGCCAAACCAGCAAAGCGGTTATAGAAATGCTGGGCAGATTTCACGATGACCCCACGCATCGCGCTAAGTTCGATGCCAAGATTGGTAAAGGCTTCCGGAGAAAAAGTCTGCTGCCGTCCTGATACCACGACAATTGCGATACCATTGACGTCGAGCCAGACGGCCTGCCCGAGAGATGAACGGCCACCGCCAAGACCTATTTGTAAAAGATTATCCGTAACAGCCCGGACGGTACCAGTGAGATCAACTGGATCGCCTGAGGTCGGACCGCATTTTCCCCCCAGACGCAGGGTCAGCTTCTCACCTACTCCGGCGTCCTGACAAAAGGCGACAACCTGCGGGTCCCAGAAGCAGCCGATAGCAACATCCCTTATATTGCGGTCAATAAGACGACGGAGGATGACGGTGTTATCAGACGCGGCACCACCACCGGCATTGTCGGAGACATCAGCGAGCACGAGGGGACGGGTGTCGCTACTGGCAAGGATGGCGTCGATCCCTTCGTCCGGCGTGAGGTAATGGGAAGAGTTGGCCTCGCGCATCTCCCACACCTCCTTCCCCAGCCGATCTGCCAAGGCCTGTGCCTTGTCCGCATCTCCATCGGCTACAACAAGCAGTTTCGCGCCAACATGCGGAACATCAGCCCAGGGAAAACCATGAATGAAGGAAACTGAAAGAATGCCATCATGGCCCTCAAGCGCCTGCATCCTATCCACAAAGGCGCGAACAGGCTGGTGGGGGGTGCGCCAGATGGAGAGCATGCGGCAGTCATGCTCGGCCATGACCGGGCGGATTGTTCCCTGCGCGGCCTCGCTGGCCAGCCTGTAAAGCTCGACCGACCGAGGCTTGATGTCGTCGTGCGGATATTCCTTATAAGTGATGATGAGGTTGGCGTTCTGCATCATCAAGGGCGTCAAATGACAGTGCAGGTCAAGCACGGTGCCGATCACGGTGTCCGGTCCGGTGATGGCGCGGGCATGGGCAAGAACGTCTCCCTCACAGTCATCATAGCCGACGGCGACCATGGCACCATGCATGGAGAGCAACACCATGTCGACCGGGCCAGCAGCTTTCAGATCGTCCATAATGTAGCCACGCAGTTCTTCATAGACGCCGCGTAGTGTAGGGCCAGCAGGCTGGGCGAAGGAACAGATGCTTTCCACGATTTCGTGCCCGTCCGCTTCCGCAAGATCACGCCACGTCTTGAGGGGCAGATTAGCCATAGTGGTGGGGTAAGTGGTGGCGCCGGAACGGTACCAATCCCGCTCTCCCATGAACGCGGCGCGACCGGTCATCAGCGGAGAGAAAGTGTTGGTCTCCGTACCAAAGGTGGTGATAAAAATTCTCATGGGGGATTATCCGTTTAGAGTATCAGGTGGGAATGGCGTCGAGAGCGGTTTTGATAGCTACCGGATCGAACACGCCCTGCCGGCCGATGAACACAAGGCGGGTTACCGGGTCTGCCGCAGCTCTGGCTGGCGCAGAACCTATGGTGACACGGGAGCCGGTCATCTGAAGAAGTAGCGGGTGCTGCGGGGCACTGGCGAGATAGAGGATACCCTTGGCGCGCAGCAGGGTCGCGGCGTACCGTTCGATCACGTGCTGGAAGGCAGCGAGATCAAGCGGGATGTCACGGCACCATTCCAGACTGGCAAATTCCTCGCCAGTACCGGACTCCGTGCGGAAACGGCTGGCTTTTACACCGGGGCTGACAGGAGAAAAGAAGGCAGCATGAGTAAGAAGCGTGTCGGCGGATGTCAGTACCGGCACTGCACCACGCAGGGATTGGATACCGGCTTCCGCGCGCTTGATGGCGTCAGCATCCAGTTCATCCGTGTGGGAAAGAACGATGAGATCGGATGACTGGATCTGCTCAATCCACAGGGGATCTTTTGTGATGGCTGTCTGACAGGTCACGTCGATGGCGTTGACAACGCAGATCACGCCTTCCAGAGCAGCGTGACGCCAGAGAATAGGGTCTGCGAGTGCTTGGCGCATGTCGTCGAGACGCGAGACGCCGCTGCACTCAATGAAGATAGCGTCAGGAGACGGAGTGCGGGACAGAATCATGCGTAGCGTGGAGAAAAGATCGCTCTGAAGGGAACAACAAATGCAGCCATTCTTCAGGGCGAGAATGTCTTCCTCTCGCCGTTCGACCAGCAGGCCGTCGATATCAATGGCGCCAAAATCGTTGACGATAATAGCGAGGCGACGATCCTGCTGTGTCGTGATAAGTCGGTTCAGCAGCGTGGTTTTTCCAGCACCGAGAAAACCGCCAACGACCTGCACCGGAATTGCCGCGCCTTCCACCGGGTTGATGCTGCCTGACGCAGTGTTGGTTGTCATGAGACGGCGTAGCGTCCACGGACAGCACGGCCGGGGAAGACTTGGGTATTGAGTTCGCTGTTCGTGATCACAGCCTCGCCGTTGACGAAGAGATGCTGAACACCTTCCGAACGGCGGTTCATGGCGGTGAACTCAGCGCGGTCGGTAATCGTGTTCTGATCGAAGATGACGATATCGGCGTCGCAGCCTTCCTGGAGGCGTCCTTTCCGGCGCATTTGCGGAGAGATCGCTTCAAGAACCTTTGCCGGACCGAGCGAACAGCGGCGCATGGCTTCGATCAGCGAGACTTTCTGGCGCTCACGCATGTATTCGCGCAGAAAGCGGGTAAAGGTGCCGGAGGAGCGTGGATGGGACACCGCGTTGTCCGGCAACGGCCAAGCGTCACCTTCATAGAGCGAGCCATCCGGGAGGGTCCAGGGCATGGCGTCCGAGGCAATGATGCCGCCCGGATAAAGCACAGAGACATCAAGCAGATCACGGGCGGAAGGATTGCTTTCCATGTCGAGAAAGTGCCAGAGGACGAGGCTATCAGGCCGTTCCTTCTGCGCTTCAAGAATGTCCTCGCGGCTGGTGAAACGGTGACCGTCGTCAACTTTCTGGATGGCGGAATAGTCATTGCCGCTGCGCTCACGGAAAGCCGGATCAGAGAAGAATGGTGCGCCGATCACGGTAGAACCAGTACCGTAGGGATAGGCTTCTACGGTGATGTTCAGACCCTGCTTCTGCGCCATCTGAACAAGCTCCGCCGCGCGACGGACATCCTGAAGGCTTGTGCTGTTGAAGTGGCAAATGTGCATGTGGGCACCGGTTGCGCCAGCATAACCGATCAGGCGGGTATAGGCGTCCACGGAACTGCGCGGGTCAATATTCGAGGAATAGGCAATGTGGGTGTAGGTTGGTGCGTCGTAGCGTTTGGCCAGCGAGCAGAGATCAGTCATTTCCTTTGCACCGCCGCCGGGAACATAAGCGTGAGGGATACCGATGCCGATGCCACCTTCCTGCAAGCCCTGTTCGACGAGGGCGAGAATGGTTTCCAGTTCGCTGGCCGTGGCAGTGTTTTCACTCCAGCGTCGGTCATCGAAGCATTTGCCCATGAAGGAAAGTGAAGGTTCCAGCGGGCGGCCGATCATGGCGCTAATGCGGGCGAAGGCCCACGCGACGGAGGCACCGTAATTCAGAACACGGCCACATTCGCGCTGGCGAGCATACCAATCGCGAATGGGCAGGATCCCAACTTCCAGCTCCAGTGATGTCGTGACACCATCAAATGCCTGCATACGGTCGGCAGGAATGGACTGGCCATGGGCATGGATGTCGATAAAACCCGGAGCAACAACAAGACCTCGGGCGTCGATTTCCTTACCGGCGTTGCCAGCAACGGTGCCGACACGTTCAATAGCACCTGCGCGGATCGCGATATCGCCGTGCTGTTCGAGCCCGGTTTCTGGGTCAACCAACAGGCCATTGCGGATAATGACATCGAACACAAACTTATCCTTTGGTGGGTTCATAGTGGAGATTGCCTCCGTCGCGCTTCAGTTCTGTTCCGAAAGGTACTGACAGAGCCTGAAAACGCTTCAAAATCGATTCTGCATGTGTGCCTGTGGCAAGACGGGGCACACCGCGCTTGTGTGGGGCACCGCCAAGGCCAAGTTCGACGGGATGGATCACTATCGATTCAAGCCCATTTTCAGAGAAGGTGCAGATTGGAACGATAGTTTCCCAGAAGCGCGTTTCTGCGGGAAAACCTTTTGTATCGTTATCCGTGCGCTTCCTATAGACTTGGGCGGGGGTCAGCGCTCCATCAGCCCGAAAACGGCGATAGGAATCAGCAGGCAGGCGAGGCACAAGTTCATTCTGCCCAATGAAGTTACCCAAGCTATAGAAAATCGGGCGATCTCGGTAGATTTCCAGACCACGCAACAGATGGGGGCCGTGACCCGCGACGACATCCGCCCCGGCATCAATGACGGCATGAGCGAATTCTCTCAAGAAATCAGCAGGAATTTCGGGATCGATGTCCCCGTTGGTATTGTAACCGACTTCGTGGGAATGGATGCTGACCACGACAATATCTGATGTCAGCCTCGCTTCCCGCACCCAGCGGGTAATATCCTCCAGATCTTCCTTGCTGGCAGAGGTTCTGATACGCGTGGTTTCGGCGGGACGGAAATTCATACCGCCGAGCAGCAGGATATCCGGTGAGGCAGGTTCAAAGCCAAAACCGAGTTGGATAATGGTCTTGCGTATGGTCTCAAGACCCAGTTTTTCCGCAATGTCACGCAGGGCGTCCATCTGCGGCTGGGTGACGTCATAAGTGGTTGAAAAATGAAGTGGGTTGGGTCCGGGGCGCCCTTGCATCACATCTGTCTGGGCGGCCGCTTCCTGGCCAGTCGCGAAGGTGGATGTGGCGGACAGCATCGCCACGGTACCACCCGGATGTGTGCAGCAGGCCGGCATTCTAGCCTGTGACAGGTTTTCTGCTATGCCAGCATAAAGAATTTCACGATCATTGAGTTCCCCGATCACCTTGCGCAGGCCGGAGATGCTATAATCAAGGCTGTGATTAGTAGCCGCCGCGAAAAGATCGAAACCAGCTTCGACCAGTTCGTCAATGACCCAGGCAGGGGCACCAAAATGAGAACCGCCACTTTCAAGGGCAGGGTCACCCTCGAAATCGTTCGGAAGAACCTCCAGGTTTGTGAAGGAGACATCGCAGTTTCGGATCAGGTCAAAGAGCGGTGAGATCTTCGGGTCTGCCAGACTGTTGAGACGTCTCAACAGGATACTGTCGCCTGTCAGGGCCAGCGTAAGCATGCTCGTTCTACCTGCGTTCGTGAGAGAAAGTGGCACGGTGGGTTTTCCTGATTGTCCGTGCCGCTCTATGTGCTGTGTTCAGAAATCGAAACCGAAGCGCCCTCCAACGAAACGCGGCGGGCCAGCGATACCGGTCAGCACAGTCGTGGCTGCAACGCCGACGACATCGATATAACGACGATCAGTCAGGTTCTGGGCATATGCTGTCACGAACCAGCGGTTGTTCAGCGGCTTGAATGTGACGCTGGCACCCAACAGGAAGTACGGCGGCACGACATAGACCCCCGTTCCACGCGGCTGGAGGCTGTTCTGCATCGTGCGGTAAGAATAATCGACCTCGAAATTCAGACGGTAATGTTTCCAGATCGGGTTGGTATCATAGCTGGCCATGCCGCTGAGCGTCAGTTTCGGAAAGCCCATGTCAGCACCGTTATAACTGGTGTAAATTGGGGAATAGATTCCAGTCTGCTTGAAGGCTGCTGATACCGCCGCGCTGTTCACCTGCTGATAGTCTGTGTATTTTCCGCGCATGTAACCAAAAGTCTGGGAGATTGTCAGTCCCTTGACCGGGTTCGCATCAAGCTGAAACTCGGTGCCCCAAATCTTGGAATGAGGAATATTAACGTAGGACCCGTATGTTCCTGGCGTTGCGCCTGATGTATCGGCGGCAGGATCGCCTGGAATAACAATGGTGCCGAGCATCTGCTTGTCATGATAATCATCATAGAACATCGCTCCATTCAAACGCAGGCGATGATTGAAAAATTCCGTTTTCAGACCAACTTCATAGGCAAGAACCCATTCTGGCTTGAAGGGTTTGATCTGGATGTCGGAAACAGTCGTGTTGGTGGTGAAGCCGCCGGGTTTCACACCGCGTGAGATGCTGGCGTAGGCAAGGATATTTTTTGTCGCCTGATAGTTTAGGCCGACTTTTCCGGAAAACTGGTTGGTCAACGCGCCATGTGTTGCGAATCTGTTGGCGGACCAGCACGATTCCGCGCCACCGCAACGGGCTGCCGTCGTGCCGTAGTAATATTGTTTGACGGCATCGTTTTCTAACTGCCTTTCATCACTCTGATGGGTCAGACTAAAAGCGAATTTCAGCTTTCTTGTGATATCGTAGCCAATCGTTGCATACTGGCTGAAATTTTCCTGCGGCTGATCATGAGTACTGTCGCGAATATAGCCAATATAATCAGACAGATCGAACCAGTTGGAACCATTAGCACGGATTCTGTTATAATAAAGACCTGCAAGCCAGTGGAAACGACCATTAAACAATGGTCGCCCTTCAAGACGGAGTTCTTGAGAGAACACGTTTGTACTGGTCACGAAATACGTATCACCAGACCGGAAGGATAAAGCATCGCGATCGATATATTCATGCCGCTGTTGTTGCGCAAAGGAGGTGATCCCATACAGCTTTGCAAAACCGAAATCGTGATTACCTTTGAGCGTGATGTTCCAGTTGACATCATTATTGGACGGCACGCTTTTTGACGAAATTCCTATGACCTTTGCGAAAACCGGATTCAGACTCCAGCCAGTAGCAAAAATATTCGTATCGCGTGGCGCATTACTCAGCGTGGAGAAATCCTGCAGCACAAAACCTGCTGTCGCCTGCGAACGATCAAGGGACCAGTTCGCAATCAGGTCGATATTGGTTTTTTCGTCCGGCTGCCAGGCGAGTCTGCCACGAATAGCACCGAAATTCGCGTTGCCAAGCTTCTGACCTGTATCGCGGTTAAAGCGATAGGCGCCCCCCTCCATGTTTTCCGCCGCGATGCGGTATTGCAGGTTGCTCGTAATTGGCCCAGATACGTAGAGCACGGTCTTACTGCGATTGCGCGTCGCGAGATCTTCTGTGATTCCGTAATGAAATTTCTTTGTCGGTGCTCGGCTTTCGATACGAACCTCACCACCAGTATCAGAAAGACCATGAGTAAAGCCGACGGGCCCCGGTTCTGCAGCTACGCTTTCTACATCAAACATCATGCCACTGCTCATGGATGCGATCGGAAAAGGCACCCCGTCGAAATAGGTCAGAACAGATGACATATTGTTCTGTGTGTAATCCTGCAAACCGATACCGCGCAGATAGAATGAAGGCGCTGTTGAACCGCCTTCCGTCTGCACTGTCAGGTTGGGAACAACGCGCCCCAGATCCATAACCGTATTGATATGGCGCTGGTTCAGCGTTTCCTGATCCAGATGAGTGGCTGAGTTTGCTTCATGCTGCTGAGCCGTGAATTTAAAAACCCGTCTTCTTACACTGACAAGAACAGATTCAGAATCATGGCTTTTGGTTGATGTTCGTCGGGGATGGAGAGTCGCTGCCGCTCCTGCGGGCGGCGGCCTGCCACTGGTGGATGTGCCAGCAGCACGATGGGTCACTGCCTTACGATGCCCCGAAGCCGATGCGGTCGATGCGGCATTTGCTTTCATTTCACCGGCAGCACACAAGGCCGTAGCCAGACCGAGAGAGAATCTGAGACCTGATCCTAGAGACGCCATCCATAACTCCATCAATATTAGTTTCTGTATCGTAACAATATAGATAAAGGAAAACCGGTATCGTGGCCCCATCAGGAGCCACGATTGATCGCATCGACCTCTTCTAGAAGGTTTTCAATCTGCGTTAGACGGTTTGCCGCTGCACTCCCAACAGACTGTTCCAGAAGAGAACCCAGACAGTTCACAAGGGTAACAGCAGCTGCATAACTATCGAAAATCCCTGCTCCTTCCATAGAGCACCGTAACGTCAGGATTGATCCGTCGGATTGCGGCGGAACCCCCAGATCGGCAAGCTGAAGAATTCTGGTACCCCGCTTTTGTGCCGCACGAATGATTCGCGTCGCGATCGCCGGACGACGCCGAAACGCAATCAAAATGATGAGATCATCATTCCTCATATTCACGAGTTCTTCAGCGAGCGTCATACCCGCACGGGGCAGGATTGTAACGCCATCCCGCAGGAGATTGAGAATGGCGTGCAGATAAAGCCCCACAGTCATTGAGTTCCGGAAGCCAACGATCCAAATACGTCGGGCGCTCCGAATGAGACTTACAGCACTTTCAAGCTGCTCCCCTGTAACCTCAGCACTCGTCCGGTTCAGGTTTCTGATTTCCTGATCAGCATATAGTCCGAAATCGAAGGTAACAGTGCCGCGTCTGCTTTTCTTACGCAAAGCAGTGAGAGGCGATCCTTGGGAAGCCCGTTCACGGGCCTGATTGTGGGCCTGCTGATAATTGTCATAGCCGAGGCGACGGAAGAATCGTGCTGCGGTTGGATTGGAGACTCCGGCGCGGCCGGCCAGCTCGCCGGCAGTAAAACCTGAGAAGTTTCCGTCCATTTCGAGAATAACCTCCGCCAGTCTTCGTTCACCGGCCGGGAGTTCTTCATAAATCTGCATGATCCTGACCTCGATGGGCGTATCGTTTTCCATCAACTCTCATTTCGCCTGTGCTGAATGAAACATATTTATCGTATCGTTTTCAACATGAAAAATTATTTTCATTTTGTTCTTGACTTGAAGCCCCCGGACTCCCCTTCATTCCACTTATGAAACTTCACATCCGGCAAGTTCCCAACTCATGCTGACCCGCTCCTTTCTTCCCCGGCATTCTTCGGCAGCCTCTCCAGCGGCCCTGCCCCCCCTTCCCTTTCCTGCCGGACCGGAAGCGGCTCATGAGGCACTGGCGTCGATCTCTGCATGGCCGCAATATGCGCATACCCCGCTCCTGACACTGCCGGGTATGGCAAAAAAGCTCGGTTGCGGGAAGCTCTTCTACAAACAGGAAAGTGAGCGTTTCGGTTTGGGCAGCTTCAAGGCTCTGGGGGGCGCTTATGCCGTGCAACGCCTCCTGACACGCCTCATCACCGAATGTACAGGCGAGGTCCCGACCACCGCCGATCTGTTTTCCGGAAAATATGGCGCCATCACAGAGGCTATGACCGTCTGCTGCGCCACAGATGGAAATCATGGAAAATCAGTCGCTTGGGGGGCCTCCCAACTCGGCTGCAGGAGCGTCATTTTCGTTCATGAAACAGTAACGCCGCTACGGGCTGAAGCTATTGCAGCTTTAGGGGCGACGGTAATCCGCGTTCCGGGCAACTATGACGATGCTGTGCGACATGCCCAGAAAGAAGCTACGGCGAATGGCTGGTTTGTCGTCTCGGATACGTCTTATCCAGGTTATACCGAAATTCCTGGCTGGATCATGCAGGGCTACAGCGTGATCGGGAAGGAGGCGCGCGATCAAATGGCGCCTGTTACGCCTACCCATATTTTTCTTCAGGCTGGTGTGGGCGGCTTCGCAGCCGCCATCATGACGTATTTTGCCTTGTCTGCCGACGGCACGCTGCCTCGTATTATCGTGGTGGAGCCGGAAACAGCAGCCTGCCTGCTCGCGAGCAGTAAAGCTGATACGGCCACAACCGTAACCGGCGACCTTGAGACCATTATGGCGGGTCTGGCCTGCGGCGAGCCATCGGAAATTGCCTGGCCAGCTATTCATGCACTCAGTAGCGCTTATATCGCCATAGATGACGAAAGCGTTCGCGAGACAATGCGGGCGCTTGCAATGGGAGAAGATGGAGATCAACCCGTGGTCGCCGGTGAAAGCGGCGCTGCTGGTCTGGCTGGCTTTCGGGAGATAATGGCCCAGCCGGGCCTGAGAACAGCACTGGGGCTTTCAGATGACTCTGTCGTACTGGTGATCGGTACGGAAGGTGCGACCGATCCTGCAATGTATCGCCAGATTGTCAGGCGCGACGCCAGCGAGATCCTGGTCTGATGCAGTGTACCACCTCCATTGCTGATATAATCACGATTGATGCGGCAAGGCTCATCCGGTCAATTCAGGATTTCGGACGCATCGGCGCATTACCGAACGGCGGTGTCTGTCGGCTGGCGCTGACAGATGCAGAGAAGGCCGGACGCGACGAACTGGTTCGCAGGATGCAGGGCCTAGGGTTGACGGTGCGCATCGACAGCATCGGCAACATTTTCGGAACCCGGCCAGGGCGTGACGCCAGCGCAGGGACCGTCATGATCGGTTCGCACATCGACACGGTTTCGACTGGGGGATTGTACGACGGAACATTGGGTGTTCTTGCCGGGTTGGAGGTCATTGCTGCTCTTGATGATGCCCGTCTGGAAACACCCCGCACCATCACGGTAGCAGCTTTTACGAATGAAGAAGGTGCCCGGTTTCAGCCAGATATGCTGGGCAGCCTGGTTTTCGTCGGCGGGATGGCTCTGCAGGATGCTCTAAACACGACTGCAGGAGATGGAATGCGGCTTGGAACCGAGCTGAAACGCATCGGTTACGCAGGCAGCGAGGAAGGACCGCAGGATATTGCAGCTTATTTTGAACTGCATATCGAACAGGGTCCGGTTCTGGAGGCCGAGAATGTCCAGATTGGTGTCGTTTCCGGCGTGCAGGGCATTTCGTGGCATGAAATCACCGTGCATGGCCGTTCGGCTCATGCAGGCACAACGCCGATAGCATTGCGCTCTGATGCGGGACTGGCAGCCTGTCTGATCGTGCAGCGTGCATATGAGATGGCACGGGCCATCGGGTCTGACCAGTTGATGACCACAGGAACGATGCGCCTGAAGCCAGACCTGGTTAATGTCGTGGCTGAGGAAGCTGTATTCACTGTCGATCTGCGTAACCCGTCTGGAGACGCCCTGAAACAGGCCGACATCAATCTGCTGCATATTGCCGAAGCAGTCGCTGCGGAAACAGGAACCCGAGTGACATGCCGCACTCTGGCCCGCTTTGATCCTGTCATATTTGACAAGAGACTGGTGGCCTCTGTTGAAAAGACTGCGCAGAATCTTGGATATTCAACTCGGCGCCTTCATTCCGGTGCCGGGCATGACGCACAGATGATCGCACGCGTGGCACCCGCCGCCATGATCTTCGTGCCGAGTGCTGGCGGTATCAGCCACAACATCCGTGAGTTCACCTCTCCAGACGATCTTGCGCGAGGAACGACCGTTCTCGCCCAGCTTGTTTCCGGACAGGCCGAACTGATGAAGGAGTGACAAAATGAGTCGGGAAATCATCATCGCTGCGGCTCAGATGGGTCCGAATCTAAGAGAGGCACCACGAGAGGCAACAGTCGTCCGCATGATAGCGCTGCTCAACAAAGCCGCAGCCCGGGGGGCGCAGTTTGTGGTATTTCCGGAACTGGCTCTAACGACATTTTTCCCCCGCTGGTTCATGGAAAAACAGTCAGAAATTGATGCATTTTTTGAAACGGAAATGCCATCACCACTGGTTGAACCGCTGTTCAGACGCGCCAAGGAACTCGGTGTTGCCTTTACGTTCGGCTATGCGGAAAAAACCTTGATCAACGGACGAATTCGTCGTTTCAACACATCACTCATGGTTGGGGTAGCGGGTGACATTCTGTCCCGTTATCGGAAGATTCATCTTCCCGGTCACACAGAACACGAGCCATGGAGAGCTTTTCAGCACCTTGAAAAGCGATATTTCGAGCCCGGAGAAGAGTGTTACAGCACAACGACACTCCTTGGCAGCAAATTTTCCATGGCTATCTGCAATGACCGCCGCTGGCCGGAAACCTATCGCGAAATGGCGCTTCGGGGCGCAGAAATCGCGACTATTGGTTATAATACGCCGCTGCATTACGCGCAGACTCCCGAACACGACCATCTTCAGTCCTTTCACAACCATCTTTGCATGCAAGCTGGCGCTTATCAAAACGGACTGTGGGTCATCGGTGTCGGTAAGGCCGGCTACGAGGATGGAAGCTGGCTTCTTGGCCAGAGCTGCATCATAGCGCCTACAGGTGAAATTGTGGCAATGACAAGCACTGTGGGGGACGAGGTGATCACCGCCGCGTGTGATCCAGACCGCTGCGCGGAAATCCGCGATAACATCTTTAATTTTTCCCGACATCGGCGACCAGAAATGTATCCTTTTTTGTCGATGAAAAACGAGACAAATCCGACTCATTCCTATACCGTATCATATTCGAAAGAACCATCAGGATAGCAGGCCTTCATGCCCCTGTTTCCCGATACGCCAGCCACAGCGTCCGCCGAGGAGTTCCGCCATGAGTTCGGCCCGGTTTGCCACGATGTCTGACATACCCGTATCTGCGGAGTCCCCCTCCGTACCCGATGAGATTTATCGCCGTATCAACCTGCGGGTTGTGACGATTCTGATGGTCGCTTATATGCTTGACTGTCTTGATCGTCTTAATATCGGCTTCGCACAGCATCAAATTTCCGAACGGATTGGACTGTCTCCGGCAGATTATGGCTTTGCCGCCGGTATTTTCTTTATCGGTTATGTGCTGTTCGAAATTCCCACCAGCCTGCTTCTTCCCAGAACAGGTGCTAGACGAACTTTTGCCCGCATCATGGTTCTCTGGGGTCTGACATCCGCGAGCATGGGGCTGATCCATGAACGCCACATGTTTTATATTATGCGCTTTATGCTGGGTGTTTTTGAAGCGGGGTTTGCGCCAGTAGCAATGTACTATCTGACCATCTGGTATCCACGCAAACGTATGGCAACCGCGATTTCCCTGCAACAGATCGCCGCACCTGTGGCAGGCATCTTGGCCGGCCCCCTTTCGGGACTGCTTGTGCAGGGCATGGATCATGTGGGGGGGCTGGATGGCTGGCGTTGGATGTTTTTCCTGGAAGGTGCTCCCTCCGTTCTGATGGGCTTCGCTGTTTATTTCATTCTGCCTGATCGGCCATCTGAGGCGAAATGGCTAACACCAGCCGAGCAGCGCATCGTACAGGACAACGCCTCGACCGTAGGCAGCACACATACCGGTTTCGGGTCCGTGCTGCGTGACCGTAGAATGTACCTGTTGTCCTTTGCCTATTTCTGCGTGATCTGCGGTATTTACACGATCAGTTTCTGGCTTCCTGCAGTGCTGCGACGGGCTGGCACACTCAGCGATCTCCAGGTCGGACTGCTGGCGGCTATTCCTTACATCTGCGCTACGGTTGCGCTACTCACATGGGGACGACTTTCGGACAAAGCACAGGAGAGACGCTGGCACAGTGCCGGACCAGCTTTCCTTGGGGCGCTGGCGCTGGTTACCGTTATCCTCTCTCCTGGCAATCTGGTCATAGCTCTCGTTGCTCTGTCCGTGACCGCCGCGGCACTTTATTCGGCTTATCTGGTTTTTTTGTCCGTCCCGTCTGATATTCTGAAGGGACCTGGAGCTGTTGGTGGTTACGCTCTTATAAATTCCATTGGTCTTCTCGGTGGTTTTCTTAGTCCGATAATTATCGGGCAGACAACGCAGATGACGGGCAGTGTCACTGTCGGGCTGGCCTGTATGGCTGGCATTGTCGCCACAGGGGGTATTGTGCTGCTCATGACTATTCCACGAGGGCAGGTGATTTCCCTCGATATGCGTCCACCGGAGTAAGTCTAATGGGCAGCCCGGTCTTCACCAGATCTCGTAGACAGATTTCAGGAACCGGTCCGGCTCCATCCCCTCACCTGATCTTCAGCCTGCTCTACCTAGCGTGGTGCGTGTCTTATATGGATCGTGCCGCCATGACATTCTCGGCACCGGCTCTTCTGCACGACATCCACATATCGCCAACAGAGCAGGGTTTTATTCTCGGTATATTTTATCTGAGTTATTCCTGCATGCAGGTTCCTGGCGGATGGCTGGCCGACCGGTTCGGAGCAAAACCAGTTGTCGTCGCCGGACTTGTCGCCTGGTCATCCTTCACGTTGGGCACAGGGTTGGCCACGTCTGTTTTCGGTTTGCTCGCCGTCCGGTTTTTCTTTGGTCTTGGTGAAGGCATTTTCCCGGCAGCCAGCCTGAAAGCACTGCATGACGCCGTTCCCGTGGCATCGCGCGACAAAGCGCCCGCCGCTCTTATGTCTTCCAATTATTTTGGTTATCTGATTGCTCCTTCAATCCTTTTACCCATTCTTGCCTATATGGGATGGCGTTGGACTTTCTATGTTATGAGCAGTGCGGGACTACTCTGTGCCCTGCTTTATCAGTTTCTCGTGCCAGGCCAGGCTCCCCCGTCGCGTACAACAACAAAAGGAAGCTCCCTGATCCGGGCATTGCGGCTTCCCGGTATCCCGCGTCTTATGATCACCTGGTTTCTGATTAGCTTTATCAATAAGGCGCTTGAAAGCTGGATGCCAACCTATCTGCTCCATGAGCGCGGCGTCTCAATCAAAGCCGCGGGCATTCTTCTGACTTTGCCCTATGCTGCAGCAACGGTCGCCAGCATTGCTGGCGGGTGGATTATGGCACGCTGGTTCCGGGCAAAAGAAGAGCTCTTCATCTCGATCAGTGTGGCCTTTTCCTGCATGTCACTTCTGGCCATGGCCTGCTCGGCATCAGTCATAAGTGTCGTGGGATTCGAGACAACTCTCTATTTCTTCAAAACGCTGGTTTTCGCTGCCGTGCTCTGCCTGCCAGCCAGATCCCTGCCTCCTGAAATCGTTGGGAGCGGCTACGGGTTAATTAATTTTGGCGGTCAGTTCGCTGGATTTGTCGCACCTCCGGTCATTGGCTGGCTTCTCCAAGCATTCGGCAGTTATCCGATAGCCTTTTTTAGCCTGCTGGTCGCAGGAATTCTGGCTCTCGCACTCAATCTTATTCTTGGTCGCTTCCCGGCATACGGACCCGATCTCCGCCCATCCTTTCCGGAGTAATGTCTTATGGAACTATGTGACGCCACCGCTCTTGAGCTTCTCGAACTTTTCAGAACGGGCCAGGCCTCGCCCACAGAAGCATTGCGCTCGTGTCAGGAAAGAACGGACAAGGTCAACCCAGCCGTCAACGCGATTGTCTGTGAAGATCGAGAAGCAGCAGCAAAAGCCGCAAACATGGCTGATGAAGCCTGGAGACGGGGAGAACCAACAGGGGTTCTGTGCGGAATTCCACTGGCCGTCAAAGATACTCATGTCACGAAAGGCATGACCACAACCTTCGGCAGTCCATTGTTCCGAGAATGGGTGCCGGAGAAGGATCAGAATTTTGTCGCTCGCCTGCGCGCTTCCGGGGCCGTTATCACCGGCAAAACCAACGTTCCGGAATGGGCTGCTGGAGGAACCAGTCGGAATCCGGTCTATGGCGCAACAGGAAATCCCTTCAACCCCGCGCTGAATGCCGCAGGATCCTCCGGCGGATCGGCCACCGCTCTGGCCTGTGGGATGGCCACACTGGCCACGGGTTCGGACACAGGCGGTAGCCTGAGGAATCCTGCGGCATTCAATGGTATTGTCGGCATGAGGCCCTCAGGGGGGCTGATGGCCAGCGAAAGGCGACCGCTGGGCTGGTCTACCCTTTCCGTTGATGGCCCGATGGCCAGGACGGTGACTGATACGGCGCTTATGCTGTCAGCCTGCGCCAGCGATGACAGGCTTGATCCTCTTGCCTATACGCTGCCGGGCGAAACGGTGCGGGCTTCGAAAGGACGGTTTTTTCCTCTGAAACCTGTTAATCTGAAAGGACTTCGACTAGCGGCGACAGAGGATTTCGGGAGTGCCCCAGTCGAGGCCATTGTGCGACGCGCCTTCCGCAACAAACTTCCTGCGATAGCGGCGCTGTTCGGTTCCATGGAGATGACAGAACCTGACAGCACAGACGCGGACCGGGTGTTCGCGATCCTCCGGGCTTCCGTCTTCTATGCTGCTCACGCAGAGCGCTACCGCGATCATTTCGAGCAGCTTGGTCCGAACATTCGCGCCAATGTCGAAGAAGCACAGGGATATTCTCTGGCCGACTATACTTGGGCAGCAAAACAGCAAACAGTTATTTATCGCTCCTATCAGTCTTTTTTTGAGAATCACGACATTCTGATCAGTCCGGCCATCACAGTTTCGCCGCGCCCTTGGACAGAAATGTATCCGTCCGAGATCGATGGCGCTGCAACAACAAGTTATTTCCACTGGCTTGCCATGGCCTACAACGTCACACTCTCAGGTCATCCCGCCATCAGCATCCCCGTCGGTGTGGATGAGCATGGTATGCCGTTTGGCCTTCAGATCGTGGGACCACGTGGCGGAGATGCGCTGCTTCTGCAGGTCGCGGCCATGATTGAGGCGGCTTTCGCCGATGATCCGGATCTGCGCCGACCAGTGCCGGATCTCAAAGCGCTTGCTGCAATGCCACCGATCGCATCACGACCTGGCTTCATGCCGCCTGTAAGCACGACAACCAGATCTTCCTCTATCAAGGATATTTCTTATGCGAAACAGCCATGAAATATGGGGGCGTGTTGACGCCATCAGTCCGGATTTCACTGACCTTTCCGACCGCATCTGGGATAAGCCCGAACTGGCCTATGATGAATTCAGTGCCGTAACAGAGCATTCCGCCATGCTGAAAGCACAGGGATTCCGGGTAACAGAAGGCATAGCCGGAATTCCGACGGCAGTGATGGGCGAATATGGAGAGGATGGGCCAGTCATCGCCATACTGGGCGAGTATGATGCTTTGCCCGGGCTGAGTCAGGCGGCTGGCCTCGCCCGCCCGTCTCCGCTTCCCGGACCGGGAACAGGACATGGTTGCGGCCACAATCTGCTTGGTGCTTCCGCACTGCTCGCGGCTACGGCGGTAAAGGATTATCTGAAAGCACACGGGCTGAAAGGACGTATCCGCTACTATGGCTGTCCGGCCGAGGAAGGTGGTGCGGCCAAGACATTCATGGTGCGGGAAGGCGCTTTTACGGATGTGGATGCAGCGATCTCCTGGCATCCGTCTTCATTCTCGGGAGTGAATGCGCCATTCTCTCTGGCCAATACGCGGATCGATTTTACTTTTGAGGGTAAGGCCGCCCACGCAGCTGCGGCACCACATCTTGGCCGATCAGCGCTCGACGCCGCCGAACTGATGAATATCGGGGCGAATTATCTACGCGAACACATGCCTCAGGGAGCTCGGCTTCATTACGCCTATATCGACGCAGGTGGCACGGCGCCAAATGTCGTCCAATCGAACGTAACCATCCGTTATCTGATCCGTTCCGAGACGCTGCCAGAACTGATGGAACTGGTGGAACGGGTAAGAAAAATCGCGACAGGAGCAGCGATGATGACTGAGACACATGTCTCAGAGAAAGTCGTCAGCGCAGTTTCCAATCTGATGGGCAACAGCCCTCTTGAAGCGGCGATGCACCGTAATTTCGAAAATCTGGGGCCGCCACAATTTGATGATGCAGACCGCAAGGTCGCAGCGGAATTTGTCGCGACCCTCACGAAGGAAGACAAGCTTGCCGCTTACAGACGCATGGATATTCCTTACGATCCTGATGCCGTCTTATGTGATCTGATCGCCCCCCCTTGCGCAGAAGGCGATATGAGCGCGGGTTCGACGGATGTGGGGGATGTAAGCTGGGCGGTGCCTACGGTTCAGGCCCGAGGCGCGACTTGTGCTATCGGCACGCCACTGCATTCCTGGCAGATGACAGCACAGGGCAAAACTGCCCATGCACATAAAGGCATGATACATACAGCAAAAATCATGGCGGCAACCGCACTGGATGCCCTCACGGATGACATGCTCCTTGAACAGGCCAGAGCGGAACACGCAGCCCGGTTGGCGGAAACACCCTATATCTGTCCCCTTCCCGCCACCGTAAAACCACCGGTACGCCGGAAACAGGCAGCGGCGTGAGCACTCCTTCCGCAAAAAGGTTTGGCGTTCCTGACCGGAGCTGTGCATGAACCCCGGTTTTACGATAGCCACAGGCGCCGTCGCCATTCTCGCTGTTATCATCCTCATCGCCCGGTTCCGCCTTGAGCCGGTGATGACACTGTTCGGCATAGCCATCGCAGTTGGGCTGGCTGCCGGACATTCACCAGCAGAGGCCGTGGCTTCGTTCGAGGATGGAGCCGGTCATGCACTGGGGCATATTGCCTTCATCATCGCTTTCGGGACGATGCTGGGACGGATCATCACCGAGAGCGGTGCAGCGGAGCGGATTGCCGAAACCCTGATCCGGGGGTTCGGGGCGCGCAACATTCACTGGGCCATGATGGTCATCGGCCTGATCGTTGGGCTGCCTGTGTTTTTCGATGTCGGGTTCGTGCTGCTGGCACCGCTGGCCTTTGTTGCGGCCCGCGCAGCAGGGCAGCCGATTCTGCTGGCCGCCCTGCCACTGGCAGCCAGTCTTTCAGTAGCCCATGCGCTGATGCCACCGCATCCGGCAATCATGATCGCGGTGCAGGCCTATCATGCCAGCATGCCGCTTATGCTTTTACTCGGGGCTCTGGTTGCCGTGCCTACAGCAGTACTGACCGGGCCTGTCTTCGCGCATTTTATCGTGCCGCGTCTGACAGTGCGGGGCGTCAGTTCTCTCGAAGCACAGTTTTTCAATAACGGCCCGGTACAGGAAATGCCCCCCTTCTGGCTTTCAGTGCTCGCCGTGCTCATGCCGGTCCTGCTAATTCTGGCGGGGCTTATTATCAGCAGTCTTTTTCCCGGCACGATAGGCCAGACTATAGGCGGACTGGTCGGTTCAACCGATATGGCTCTGGTTCTGTCTACAGTGTTTGCCTGCGTCGCTCTAACACGCACGCGCGGACTATCAAAAGATGAGATCTCCCGCCACCTGAGCGCCTGCCTGGCACCAATTGCCTTCGTTGTGCTGCTGGTCGGAGCAGGCGGCGGATTTGGCCGGGCGCTTATAGATGCCGGTGTGTCGCGCGTTCTGACCGGGCTCGCCATCAACTGGCATATGCCGCCTCTGCTGCTGGCTTGCGGAATTGCAGCCGTCGTGCGGCTGGCGACGGGCTCCGCCACGGTGGCAATGAGCACGGCGGCACCCGTTCTGGCACCCTTTACCCATCAGGCGGGTCTGGTCTCGCCAGAGGCCATGGTTCTGGCGACGGGTGCCGGATCGGTCGCTTTCGGGCCAGTGACCGATCCTGTTTTCTGGCAGATTAAAGAATACCTCGGTCTAAGCGTTGGCCAAACCATTCTGACATGGTCTGTCATTGAGACGAGCATTGCCGTTCTGGCTCTGGCCGGAGCCATTGGGTTCCAGTCCCTCACTTTCCTCTTTTCATGATAGAAAAACAGGCTTTTGTAATGAATATTGAATCGCTTTCCACGCCCTGCGTGCTGATCGACATTGACAGGGTAAAGGCCAATATCCAACGCGCACAGGATTATGCGGATAAAAACGGCTTTATGCTGCGCCCACATATCAAGACACACAAGATTCCGGCCTTTGCGCATATGCAGGTTGAAGCTGGTGCATGCGGCATCACCTGCCAGAAGCTGGGCGAAGCGGAGGTCATGGCCGAAGCGGGACTTGATGACATTCTCATCAGCTACAACATCATCGGCTTCGACAAACTGACCCGCCTGGCCGCACTGGCAAAACGTATTCGCTTGACCGTCGCGGCGGATAGTCTGTTTACAATCAACGGCTATAACCAGATTGCTACCGCGACCGGCGTGACATTCGATGTGCTCATTGAGTGCGATACAGGTGGGGGCCGTTGCGGCGTTCAAACGCCGGATGAAGCCATTGCGCTGGCCTCGGCGCTGAAAGGTGGAGCACGGTTTGCCGGGCTGATGACATATCCTGCAGCAGGCGGAACAAAAGAAATGGCTGAACGACTGGCTGAAATTCTGGCCAGTTTTGAAAAAGCCAGCATTGACGTACAGACTGTTTCCGCCGGCGGTACACCCGATCTGTGGAAGGCGCATACGGTTCCCGGTATAACCGAATACCGGCCAGGGACTTACATTTATATGGATCGCTCACAGGTTGCTGTCGACGCGGCGACACCAGATGACTGTGCCCTGACAATCCTGGCAACGGTCGTGAGCAAACCCTTGTCCGACCGTGCAATTATTGACGCGGGAACCAAAACACTGACCAGCGATCTACTGGGTATGAAAGGTTTTGGTTATATCACGTCTTTCCCTGATGTTCTCATCAGCGGACTCAGCGAAGAACACGGGATTCTTCGTTCGGAAAACGGACTTCCGGAAATTGGTGAACAGGTTAGGATCGTCCCGAATCATGCCTGCGTCGTGAGCAACATGTTCGATACGGTTTATCTGGTGTCCGGGGAGCGTGTCATCGATGCGCTCCCGGTCGTAGCTAGAGGGCGCGTTGTCTGATCTACCAAGATCAGAAAGGTTATGTCTCTCCACAAGTTTCAAGGTAAAGATCCCAAACCCTGTTTTGGTGCATTATAAGTTTACGAAAAATAATTTTTTTTGAAAGGCTAGCGTTATGACAAAGAAAGTTTTCGGCACATCGCATGTTCCTCTGTCTCCGGCCGTCCGCGCTGGAGATTTTGTGTATGTCTCTGGTCAGGTTCCTGTGAAGGACGGTAAAATCGTCGAGGGCGATGTCTCGGTGCAGACGGCAGTGGTTCTCGATAATATCAAAGCTCTTCTTGAAGAGACCGGATGCACGATGTCCGATGTCATCAAAACCTTTGTGATACTGACCGATAAGAAGGACTTTGCCGCCTTTAACACTGTCTATGCATCGTATTTTCCGAGCGAGCCTCCCGCCCGCACGACAGTCGAATCCGGCCTGATGGTTGATATTACTGTCGAAATTGATGCCATCGCATATAAGCCAATCTGAACGAAAGCAGAGACCTGCGCCATGAAGGTATTTGTCGCGTCTCTCGCCACGGAGACCAATACGTTCTCGCCCGTTCCTACGGATCGCACGAGTTTTCAGACTGCGTTTTACGCGGCGCCTGGTCATCATCCGGTAACACCAACACTGTGTTCGGCTGCTTTTACCGTCCTCCGTGACCGAGCCTTAGCGGAAGACTTTGAACTGATCGAAGGAACCGCTACCTGGGCAGAGCCAGGAGGACTGGTGCAACGCCAAACTTATGAGTCCCTGCGCGACGAAATTCTGGATCAGTTACGCGCAGCCTTGCCTGTTGACGCGGTGGTGCTCGGGCTGCATGGCGCGATGGTGGCGCAGGGCTATGACGACTGCGAAGGCGATCTGGCTCATCGCGTCCGTCAGATCGCTGGCCGGAACGCAGTGATTGGTGCGACTTTCGATCCCCACAGTCATTTGACCCCAAAACGTGTCGAGAATCTCGACATTCTTAATGCTTTCCTTGAATTTCCTCATACTGATTTCGTTGAACGAGCTGAGCAAGTGGTAGACCTCGTCCTGCGGGCCGCACGGGGTGAGATCAGGCCGGTTATTTCCGTATTTGACTGCCGGATGATTGACGTGCTTCCGACCAGTCAGCAACCTATGCGGGGTTTTGTCGATAGCCTTAAAGCTCTGGAACATCAGTCTCCGATATTGAGCGCGTCACTGATTCATGGTTTTCTGGCCGGAGATGTGCCGGAAATGGGCGCAAGAATTGTTATTGTGACCGATAATGCGGCTGAGTTCGGCGAGAGACTTGCGCATAAAAAAGGCATGGAACTTTACGCGCTACGTGGCAGAACGCGGATGACGCAGCACAGCATCACTGATACACTCATAGCAGCGCGTGATCTGCTTGCGGGCGACGTAACCCAACCCATCGTTCTGGCGGATACATGGGACAACCCAGGGGGTGGAGTGGCCGGTGATGGCACGCTCATTCTGAAGGCACTGCTGGATGCAGGCATGGACGACATTGCCGTTGCGACCATCTGGGACCCAATTGCCGTGACTTTTTGTCACGCGGCCGGTGAAGGTGCGCGTATTCAGCTTCGGTTTGGCGGCAAAAGCGGACCTGGAGCTGGCGATCCGATTGATGCGACTGTAACGGTGCTGAAAGCTGTTTCTGAAGCCTGGGAGAGTTTTGGAAAAAGCCGTGTACCACTTGGGCCTTCCGCTGTGGTACGGATCGAGGGTACGCATATCGACATTATTCTGAATACCAACCGGACACAGACATTCGATCCCGATATCTTCTCTGGTATAGGGATTGATATCACGACGAAGAAAATTCTGGTCGTGAAATCGACAAATCACTTCTACGCAGCCTTCGAGCCCGTTGCAGCAGCGATCTTGTACGTCGATGCCGGGACGCACTATCCGTCAGACGCACGCCGGACAAATTATAGAAAACTCACCCGGCCGCTCTGGCCAATTGTCGAAAATCCTCACGGGACATGACCGGACAGATCAAAGCGGCAGACACCCTCTTGTTAATATGTAGAAAAACAATGGGACTAATCGAAGGCTTTTTTCTTCCTTCTTATTATCAGTCCGCTAACTAACGCCTGTTATCTGATATGCTTTAAATTGTAATGGAGTAAGCCTGATCAAACAGATGACGAATTATAGTCGCGTTTGACGATTCAAATCCTTCTCCAATGTTCTCGCTACCGGTGCCAACAGGTAGGGCCTGTATCCCAAAATTAATGCTACACCGCAGGCAGTAAGCGACATCAGGCTGGCCCACAATAGAAATCCGAACCCACCGCCTTCGTTCTGGACAGCAATAACCAGAGCAAGAACCAGCAGCAGTATCGCCACCAGCCGCACTTGCGTCGCGCGACGAGGTGGCAGTTCTGCAGTGCCCGTCGCGCGACGGTGCACAAATTGCGTCAGCGCCAACAGCGCAAAGCCGACAAACAGCATCAGACCAAGGCCGAAGGAAAACAGGCAATCCACCATCAGATAGCCTCCCCTCTAGCCGAACGGATGGCGACCTCTCTATGCCCCGCGCGGCGAGACAGGTAAAGCGCCGCCAGAAAAGACAGCGCCGCCCCAGTCAGCAACAACGCATCCATGCCGCCTACAGGCCACAGATAGCGCACAAAGAATGTTCTTAGCGGATGGTCCCCTGTGGTGATCCAATTGAGCACAACTGCTACACTTGCCAGAAGGCCTATTGCGGCACATTGCACGATCCACACCTGCCGGGGCCGGAGCCAGCCATGCACGCACGCCGCAAGCCAGACCAAATAGAAAGCGCTGACTTCCAGAGACGCACGCTCCAAACCACAAAAGCGCGCTCCGGCCGGCAACAAGCGGTTGGCAATAAAGAATGCCAGTGTCGCAAGGATAATCCCCGTAATGGAACCCGCGGCTATCCCCTCCACCAAGCGGAAACCGATCTGTGTCCCTTGCCTCTTTCGCCGTGATTCCAGCCAGAACAGGAAACCGGTCGCGATCAACACGCAGCTACCCAACCCCAGCAGAAAATAGAGCCAGCGTAACACCCATTGACGAAACTCGATCAAATGTAATCCGCTCAGAAAACGCTGTGCCCGCATGATCGGTGTCAGGCGGGATGCTCTTGAGATAAGTTGTCCTGTGGAGCCATCGAACGCTATGACATCTCTATCAACAACGACCTGCCTCTCACTTCCGCGAAAAAAAGCAATCCGGCTTGTCGTCATTCCGGGATTGGCCACCAGAACCAGATGGGGATCGTCCCCGCCCCACAAAGAACGGGCCCGCATGGCTGCCTCATCCAGCGACACCACCGGCGCCCCGGGTTTTCCATGTTTTACGGATAGAAACGAAAGACCATTTGACTCAAAGAAGTAAGCTCGCGTGTTTGGATACACTGCGTTCACACCGGCAGGAAAATAAGTGGCCCCCAAAATAACCAGTCCGGAAAATGTCAGAATAATGTGAAAGGGTAAGCCGAGAACACCGGAAATATTATGAAGGTCCAATAACATCCGCCGGGGGTTCGCATGCGGCCGGAATGTGAAGAAATCCACAAATATCTTGCGATGAATGATCACGCCGGTAATGCACAGGGCAAGCATTGCCATGGAAGCCAGCCCTACTATCCATTCACCCAAACTCATAAGCTCAATGTTAAGAGTATAATGAAATGGAAAAATAAATTCAGTCGCCCCCAATGTTCCAGAATCCGGCAACATGCGTCCCGTTACGGGATCAATATCACGACTGATCATTTTTTTTCTGGTGCCGTAGCGCGTGTGAAACACTGCATCCCGATCACTCGGGAACGTGACGTTCCAGAACGACGCTTTCGCCGCGATTGCTTCATCAAGTGACGAACGGAAACGCTCAAGCGGCAATAGAGTGTGGGCAGGTGCTACACGTGTCGCCGGTTTCATCCAAAGATCAATCTCACAATCGAAGACCGAAAGCGTACCCATCCAGAAAATTGCAAAAAGAATGCTTCCCAGAACCACACCTGCCCATGTGTGCAACCAGCCCATGGAACGACGGAAATCCTGTTTCATCACTTAGCTTCCGTGCCCGACGAAGGAACTAAACCCATAACCACAGACAATAAGCAGCAAGAACATTGCTGCAGACCGCCACAAGGCCGTTTCAGCGAAGACCCAGAGCAAGAGGCAGAGATAAAGGACAAAAACGAGCATGATCCCCAATGTGACAGCATCTGAGCGCGACATGCCCAAGGCCACAAGAAGAAAACAGAAAATTTCCATAACCGCGGAGGAAGCAAAATAGCCTCCGCCCACGGCAAGAAGGATCCGGGCCACGACTTTCAGCCAGGAGCTGGACATCAGAAATCAGCCATGACCGCAAAACGGACGGTTCTGGGGGCACTTAAGGACAGATAATTATACCCTCCTGAATTCCAGTAACGTTCGTTAGTTATGTTATCGACATTGAGAAGAAACGAGAGTTTTCCATCTTTGGACGCGGGGTTCTTCATCGCATAACGCGCCCCCATGTCCAATCTTACCCATCCGGGTATACTTCTACGATTGGCTCCAGTTTCGATATATTCCGAATGCGTGTACATAACATCAGCCGTGACTGAAAGACCCCTGACGAACGGTAGATCGTAATCCAGACCCATATTGAAATTAAGGGGCGATGCATTGGCAGCCCGCTGACCATCCGTGGCACCACCCTGGGTATGTGTAAGGATTGGATCCAGAAGCATCACGCCACCCGTGGCACGCAATCCATGCACAATTTCCCCAGCTATATTCAGTTCCAGCCCCCGATTACGCTGCCGCCCATTGACAGACATTGTGTTGGTATTGACATCCGTAACCGTGCTTGGCTGCGATATCTGGAACACATCAAAAGTTACAATAAATTTTTTCAAATCCGCTTTTACGCCAACTTCGTACTGGGTCGATTTATAGGGTGCAAAAATCTGTCCCGAATTGGCATAAGTTGAGGCAACAACAGTTCCCTGCTGGAGCCCCTGAATCCAGTTACCGTAAATCGAGACATTCTTCAGAGGCTTGAAGACCGCAAGCACAGAAGGGCTGACCGCTGTTCTGTCATAGACGCCGGTTTTTGTTCCGACATGGTCAGAGCCAGTATTCGCACTTTGAACGCGCTGAACCCGTAGACCTGCCGTTACCTGGATACGTTTGTCCAGTGCCGAAATCGTATCCACAAAGGCGAGGCTTGATAATGTGGAAACACTTGTTGTCCCGACATGATTGGGAACAGATATCTGGTTCCCTGAAGAAAACGTCCCTGCTCCATTATAAATATTAAGATTATATGCAGGAAGTCCCGTATTGACGCCAAACAGACGCCCGAAATCAAGATCAAGGCGATTAGCCGAGAATGCCAGGTCCTGCGTGACGGGACCGCTAACAACTTTGCCACGCACACCCACTTCAGCAGTCAGGTAACGAGCACGTTGACCAACCCCGACGGGCGTAGCACCCCTTGAATCCCCTTGCAGATCATTGACGACTATCTGCTGGAAATACGCGCCTTTGAGGGAGTAGTCATGAACACCAACGCTACCATATGCTGTGAAATTTCGGAAAAGATCAAACTCTCCACGGAAAACACCGAATATGTCTTCTCCGTGCAGATAAGTGCCGGGCAAATTAAAATTTCTTTTCGCCCGAGCGGCATCTGGAACGGGAATGCCGGATGCAAGTTGAAAAAATGGAAGCACGCCCTCAATGTCTCGATACTGATAGCCAAAATCTGTTGACAACCGAAGACGGTGAAGCCGCAAATCCACTCCCGCTCCAACCAAGGCCGTCTTCATGGCGTTATAGGGAATTGCGGTGGGTCCGGAACGGATCATACCATTCACACGAACACCAAGCTGCTTCTCTTTACCAAAACGCCGGCCAACATCGGCATGGCCACCAAATTGCGCATTGGATGTATAATCCGCCTCAATTTTTGAAAGTGGCTTATCCGCTGCACGCTTGGGCACAATGTTGACAACACCCCCAACCGCACCACCAGGCGACATGCCATTAAGTAACGCAGCAGGACCGCGAAGCACTTCCACCCGTTCAGCCAGTTCGGCTGTAATGCCACCAAAAGGCATCATTCCGTAAAGGCCACCGTAGGATATATCCACGTTATCAATATTGAAGCCGCGTATCTGCAACCGCTCCACCCCGGCGCTGCCGGTTGCGAACCCGGCTCTCACTGAGGGATCATCCTTCAATGCATCACGAATGCTTCTGATCTGACGCTTTTCGATAAATTCTTCCGTATAGCTTGTCTGATTGAACGGCGTATCCATCACATCCCGGTTGCCCAGCATCCCGAGCTGGCCGCCCCGCGCAATCTCGCCACCCGGCAGGGCTGATGGCAGATTGCCAATCATGGCTGTAGCAGGAACACGACTTTGCATATTTCCTGCGACCCGCACCGGACCGAGCATAATAGCGGTAGAAGCTGGAACAATCTTGTAAGCATGCGCTCCATCGGGCAGATATGTCAGCCCGGTTCCGTTCAAAAGACGTGCAAGCGCTTCAGATGGAGCGAAGCGTCCATGAAGGCCACCGGTTGTCCTGCCTGCAAGCATCGGGGCCTGTGAGGTCAGAGGAGCATGGGCCTGCGTGCTGAAAGCCACAAGTGCATCTGACAGAGAACCTGCAGGAATATTGAAGGTCGTTGCTGGCACAGCGGAAGGCGTCGCGCTACCCGGCTTACTGGAGATCAGCGTTTGCGCACAGGCCTTACGTGTTATCAATGGTGTCAGGGCAGTGCAGGCGGCCAGAAACAACAGAGCAGCAGACACGCCACGCCCTGACACGCTGCCTGCAGGAAAGGTGTCAGCGGAGAGACGTTCAGCAAGGAAAACAGTCTCGTCGCACTGACGCTGCTTGGCCCAAGACCGTTTTATCAAGAGACTTTTTCCGGGAATGCGGGATACCGCTGCCCGCGTTACGGGAAAAAGCGTCTGAGGGTTAACAAGAGGTCTCATCGTCGCGGCGTCTTCCATCCTGTGCGGTCGTGCCAGTCTTCATAATGCAAGTCATTTGCATTATTGGCTTTCACTTAGATAGATATGGCAACGATGCGTTTTTTCCCTTCTCCAAGATATTTTTTTGGAAGAAGTTGGCCGATTTATTCATAACCATTTGATATATTTATGGAATTTATTGTTTCTCTTGATTACCGTAGCCACTGCATAGATCAGGTGTAAAGGCAGCATGGGCAAAAGATGTCCCTCGTCCCCAATGCCTTCACACCAGAAACCTGCAAACGGATCAGAAATAGATCGACCTCAGGGAATGTAACGGTCCATGTCCTGCCTGATCACAGGACAGTTTCCGAGATTACACGTTACTTGAAATTGTCCTGCATTCCGGATGTGGACAACGCCGTAACGCGGTGGGCAACAAAATTGTTTCCAGTCCACGCAGGAAGTCCAAACAGAAATTACCTATCATCAATGACGTCTTTTAAGGCTCTTGCCACAGGCACCGCAGAAAAAGGTAAAAATAACTCTTCACGGGCCGGTAACAATATCGACCCAAGACATCAACGATGACACTTTCCCGCCATACGCATCAACAATCAGACGCAATGATGCTTCGGGCTGGTGCAGATCATATGTTCCAGTCACCCGCTTCTGCGACAAGGTATGGTCGGCCAAGATTATCTTGGTTGCTGTCCATGGTCGAAGAGCTGCAACCAGATCGGCGATGGTGTCGTTGCGTGCAATCAACGTCCCGCCTCGCCAGGCTCCCACGACCGCGCTGGGCACCATGCCTCTCGTCACATCGCCAGTGCTTATCCGCTCCCATTCTCCCGCAGAAAGATCCCGATCGACAACCCCGGATCGGCGGGAGGCCACATGCACCCTCCCCTCCTGCACGGCTACGGTAGTCGTGTTGCTCTTCGTCTGGACATCGAAAATCGTGCCAATATCCGTCACCGTAACGTCGCCAGCCGTTACACGAAAAGGGCGAGCTGCGTCATGGCGAACCTGGAACAACGCTTCTCCCTGAAGCAGGCGAATACGCCGTTCAGAAGCGTTCATCGTGATTGAAACGGCAGCACGAGGGGCAAGTATAACCTCACTGCCATCATCCAGATGAATGTCACGTGTCTCGGAAACAGGCGCATAGCTGTCCGCTCTGAGCCGCACAATCATGTCGGGTGTGATGAATGTCAGCGCGGCAAAAGCCGCCGCCAGCGCCAACGCAGAGCCCGGTAGAAGCTTTTTAGCGGCAAAACGTTCGCGCTTCTGCCTCGCAAAGCTACGAGGCGTAGGGGGGCGAGCCAGCGCACGAGAGGGAGACCCGACCGCTGCCATGACAGAAGCCGTCTCGTTCATGTCTGCCCATGCCTGTGCGTGCGCCGGATCACTTGCCAACCACTCTCTGAAACGGCGTTTCAGATCTTCGTCATTCGGGTCCTCGCGGAGAAAAAGATACCAGGCAGCGGCGGCATGGGCTGGCGTTTTCCGTTCAGTCATAACGAGCAATGCCTCCCAGGGCGCACAAGGATAGCCGACCTGATCTCGCGCATGGAGCGGAAGCCAAAGAGCCATCTATTCTTACAGACACGCAGCGGAGACGTTTTTTCCGTCGATTTCGAAATCTCACGCGACGCTACAGCCCTTCTTTGCGGACGCGATCACAAATCACCATGCCGTCCTCAATAAGGCTATGGACGCGCGTTACGGACAACCCAAGATGAGCGGCAATTTCCCGTAGTTTCAGCCCCTCAAAATGGTACAGGCAAATTGCCTGCCGCTGACGCGGATCGGGCATGCTGGCAATCGCGTCCAGAATGCGCTTCATGGCTTCACGAGAGGCCACGTTTTCTTCTGGCGTTACCTGCCCGTCAGCCATTTCTGCCGTCACGGCTTCAAAGTCCGTGCCGGCTGCGCCCTCCAACCCCTGCCTGCGCACGCGGGTAATCACCAGATTGCGGACCATGGTCCGGAGATAATTCAGGGGTGCTGAGATTGTCTCAATCTGCTGGCGGCTGAACAATAGCCACACATCCTGAACGATATCCTCAGCAGCCGTCTTATCTCCTGAAAGACGGGCTGCGTAAGAGAGAAGGCTGGCCCTATGTGTCTGATAGAGTTCCAGCGATGTGCGCTTCCGGTCCAACGCAAGGCCCCCTCCAGAGGCTTCAATCGCCACCGGTCAGATGCAGAGTTGAGATTATTTCTCAACGCGATGCCATAAACCGCACCATTTAGCAATCATAGTAGGGGCGCTTAACCAGCAAAGGAGGCATTCTGGTAACTGGTCCACAAGGAAGGTGAGTGCCTGAGAAATCCCATGGCTTTGTATATTGGGCTGGACCGCACGAAGCGGCCAGATCATCGGTTCTCAGGGCAAATCAGCACATGGCCGACCCAACAACCGGATTATACCACTCCCATTGCTGGATCGGTTTGTCCCGGATGCCCTGTCTCAACCCGACCGGCAAACTGCCACAGGAAATCGGTATCATCTGGGCTGGTCAACACAATGTCATACCACATTGAGGACTTTGCCAGATCGAACGCAGCCTCGGTGCTTTGTCCCGGTGACAGCGTGATGACTTTCGGTTCTTCCTGCCCTTTCGTCACGCTGACAATATTCGCCGTCTTACTCCCGCGATTAGTCAGGCGCAGGATAAGGTCCTTCTTTCTAGCACGCAGATAATGGGCCTCCGTATGAAGCTGAAGACCTTTCAATCGGCCTTTGTACGCCCTGTAGAAGCCATTCGGTGCATGAACTGAAACATCATACAATCCATTCTTGAAAGAGGACGCGTCGAAAGCAGTATTCAACGTATCACCCGCCGCTACGGCATACGTAGCCGCTTGCATGCCGGAAGCAGTCTTAACGTCATGACAGTACACATTGAACGGTAGGCCTGCTGCACGGCTTCCATGAAGGTCCTTCCCCGCACGCAGACGCAGAGCAATTACGTCTCCACCTTTTTCGAGCCCGCCATCACAGTAGGGTTCGTAAGGCAAAGCGCTGCCGGGGCGGGTACCAGGCTCTTGCTGGACAGTCTTGCGAACGTCTGCGGGAGCGGTACGCAGCGCGGAGACCTCAGGAGCAGCAAGGGCGCGGAATCCACCCGGCATAGGCCGATCGCGCGCTTCTTCAATCATATGCAAATGAGCATCACGGTTCAGATACGGTAAGGTCGGGATCGACCCATCATAAGGGCGGAAACACGATGTAAGGTCACCGCTGATCGCGCGCCGCCATGGCGAAATATTGGTCTCCTTAACCGTCTTGCCAAACTTTTCCTCAACGAATGCTTCCAGAAAGCGCAGTGTTGAGGTGTGTTCGAAAAGCTGTGAATTCACCCACCCGCCGCGGCTCCAGGGCGAGGCGACAATCATTGGCACGCGAAAACCTAGGCCAATCGGACCGCTACGAGCCAGATGAGCTGGCACACCCAAATCTATTTCGTCCTTGGCAGTGGTATATTCGAGCCCATCCGGCCCGATGCTTTCCGAGGAGCGACCTGTTTCGGGGCGTTTGGGATCAGGCGCAACGTACGAACAACAATGGTCGAAATACCCGTCATTTTCATCGTACGTGATGATAAAGATGGTTTTCTTCCAGACTTCCGGATTTTCAGTCAGAATGTCCATCACTTCTGACACATACCACGCCCCATACCACGGAGAGGTCGGGTGATCGGAAAAATGCCCCGGCGCGGAGAGCCAGGAAACCGTTGGCAAATCTCCTGATTTCACGTCCTGACGGAATTGATGAAGAATATCGCCCTTTGGCGCCTCCATATGCAGAGATTTTTCTCCATCATGAAAGGCCAACTTCTCAAGCTTACGGTAATCTTTATCTCCGCTGTTAATAACGAACGCTTTTTCGAACATAGCCTGCTCTGAAGCTGTCAGCTTCTCTTTTGTGTGGCCAACAACTGACCGCCTCCGCAGAAGGACATCAAGCAAGGCACGCGCTTCGACCAACTGTTCATTATGAGCCTCGGACACGAGCATCTCCCGGCTATCCAGACGCTCGATATGGTTTTGACACTCACTGATCCGGGCCTCCAGCCAGTCTCCAAAACCCGGGTTGGCGGAAACACAATACTGATCGAAACATTCCAGAACATTGGTGCCAAAATTACCAAGCCACGCGCGCTCTGCCTCACTCATGCCGCCGGTTTGCGTCAGTTCATTCTGATAATATTTCCAGGAAATACCTGCCTGTTCCAACCGTTCGGGAAAGGTGGTCCATGTCATCCCTCCTTCAAGGATTTCACCATTGCGCATATACACCTTTGATGAAGGGTCCTGCTTATCCCTTACCGTTCCGGTCATGAACAACAGACGATTGGGTGTGGTGCTGGTCATTGCGCCACAATAATTCTGGTCACATACAGTAAAGGCGTCAGCCAGAGCGTAGTAGAAGGGAAGATCTTCGCGTGTGTAATACCCCATCGTCAGTGGATATTTGTCATATCCCTTGTGATGCGACTTTTTGGCGTCAATCCACTGATCATGACCACCGCCATTCCATGCATCAACCTGACTGTCACGAGAATGAGGGATTGAACCCATCCAGGTCACACGTGTATCTTTGATATTTAACCGCCAAGGCAGATAAGTCTCGCCCGCTTTGCTGGTTTGCGCAAAAACCGGAACCCCGTCTGGCTGACGTATTGCACGCGGGTCATTAAATCCGCGAACACCCTGAAGAGTGCCGAAAACATGATCAAATGACCGGTTTTCCTGCATAAGAATAACAACATGGTCCGCATCTTTCCATGTCGAACCGATATCCGGCGCGATGGCAAAAGCCCGGCGGATGGATGAAGGCAATGCCGAAGCCGATCCGGCTGCGGCACCGGACAAGAGGGCGTATTTCAAAAAATCTCTACGTGTTGTCACTGTCTTACCCTCTCGTCCATCTTATGAAAAAATTTTAGATTGGTTAACCTAGTGTAGCAAGCTGTGTGCATTCTCTACGGGAAGATATGTCTTGGCACAAAACATATCATTCCCGCCTTACCTTTCCAGACTGCTCTCATCAAATCAGGCTGAGCCAATTTTCAGAGCCCTACCCCATGTACCATTAAAAGTCTGCGGAAATGGTACCCATGGCAACGAATGGAGAGCCAATCACATAGGTCGGGCTCGACCCTTTGATCGTTGTTCCAAACACACCCTTTTGCGTCGTGGCCGCGGCTGTATACCCATACATTGAAGACAAGTAATGTTCATCCCCCATGTTAACGAGATTGAGTTTGATTTTGGGGGTCACGTGCCCAATCTTCGGCAGGGTTCTGCCGACACCAAGGTTGGCAGTGATGTAACCGGGAATATGCTGGTCGTTCATGAGTGTTGCATACTGCGAACCGGTATAGGACAAAGTAAAGTTACCAAACCACTTGCCGTCATTATAGGTCAGGCCCAGTGAACCAGAGTATTTGGGGGCGCCAACTTCCTCTTTCCCTTTCGTGCGCAGATAATCCCCGCTATAGGCAATGTTGTTGCCGTTTCTGGTGTGCATATACTGGCCGGAAGCATAGGCACTGATATGATGCCAGGGGCGTGTTGCGATTTCAGCCTGCACGCCATAGGCCTCCATCCCACCTGCGTTAATCAACTGGGAGATGGTGGAGGTCGAACCCTCCACGTAGCTTTGCGCGGAAATCTGATGGTTGGTCACATTATAATGGAAACCCGCAACATTGGCCATGAAAAGCCCGTTATAGCGATACCCGAGTTCCTCGGTGATCATATATTCAGGCTTGTAATCAGCCAACGGCAGAGACTGTGCCTTGCCAGTTGTACGACTATATGATGCAAGCTGCGAGCTTAGCGAGCCCGGAAGGTGATAACCAGTTGTTCCGTTAACGTAAATCTGATGATGCGAATTGAAATTATAGTTGATCAACACCTGCGGAGAGGGAACAAAAACGTTCTTGATAGATTTGTAGTTACTGCCCACAACGCCCGGTAGATCCTGTGTATATTGCCGGTTTGCCATGGCCATTCTGATACCACCGTCAATTGTCAGGCGGCCGTGCAGGAAGGACATTTTATCATCAACAGCGAAACTATTAAGCTGCTGCAATCCGTTTTCATTATCTTCGCCAAGCGGAACACCACCATTGGCCGTCAATGCAGCTCCGTTTCCATTCCATTGCCCTTTGCTGTTAACAGGATAGAACCTCATCTGGGCAGCTTCCTGCGCGTAAGAATACCAATACGTCAGGCTAAGTGTATTGAATTTGTGCTGCCAATGCCCCGTCAGCACCAATCCGGACGACAAGGTGTACCAGTTTGAAAGTTCGGCAGTGGTAAGGTTTTTATTTGTCGGATCATATCCGGGAAGATTTTGGTAGTTGTCGAGAGAATTGTAACTCTGAGCACCAACATAACCATTTTTGACGGGAAGGGTCGCCCCATAATAGTAAGGTCCGTGGAATTCGACTGAATAGGCCTGAGCATCAAGACTCAAACCATTCCCAAAACTGAAATGATTCTTCAGCGTCCCGTAAACTGCCCCTGTATTCTTGCCGTTCAGACCAACGTAATGGGTGGCTCCTGGGCTATATTGGTCATCCAGACCATATTTCATCCCATATTTTTTCCAGTTTGCGAGAGAAGGATAGAGCCATTCTCCCTGCGCGGCCTTCGTCCAGCCGAAAATGACTTTTGAATCGCTGCCGGGTGCCCACTGCTTGGTCAGAGCAGAATCAACATGCCATCTTTCTATGTCACCCACACCACGCCACATATCCCCGCGGGAATAAGAGCCAGAAGCAAAAGCGCGCACGCCGGTATGGCCAATTTCTCCAGTGTCATACCGGATGAAATCCTTGTTTGTTCCGTAGGAACCACCAGACCCCGCAACATGCACATGCTGATGATCCTCAGGACCTCTTATGCTGGCAGAAATCTCGGCACCGGTTGCATTGTATGTGGGAGAATTGATGTCAACTGCCCCCTGCATAACATTGACCTGGCCCATATTTTGGCTGTCAACGAGAGAGGGAGTGTAGGTGCTGTATGTGAAAGGATTAGCAGCAGGCATGCCTTCAAACGTCACGCCAATTTCAGCCTGTGCCATACCGCGAATATGAAGAGTAGAAAAAGAAGTCGTCAGCGGACCTTCGCTTGCTGAAACAACGCCGGGCAACGTCGAAATCAGAGACTCAATAGTGGAAGTCGGCGACTGCATCTCTATATAATTATGAGAAAGTGAACTGACCGTTTTGGCTATTGTGTGCCGCACCATCATGCCACCACCAGCCACTTTGCGGCGTTCAGTTACATCAATGGTTTCGTTTCTATTTTTAGAGCGTGCGGCGTCTTTTTTCTGACTACCTGACGTTTTCTTGTGTGATGGATTTTGATCTGCGCTGCTCTGAGCCCGTGCCGGTATAGCAACGTTCTGGAAACACAAACAGCACGTTGTGAGAAACAAGATTTTTTTCATGGTAGCCCGTCCAATGAACCAAAGGTCGGCCCCCAACTCCCCGAAAACCTTTCTCCGTTCAACCCCATCCAGGAAAGTTCATTATAACAAAACCAAAGTGTCACAGAACTTTAACAATGTTACGAATGGAAGCAGTTTTATCAAACAATCTGAGGCTTCCGAATATGAACAGATGGATTATTGGACTAACCGATCAGAATCCGGAATGATACTGCACGGGAAAAATTTACCACTTTTCCCTTGCGGGTTGTTCCAGACTAAGATTCAATCTGTATATATATTGGAATATAGTAGAATTTTCTAACTTCTATGTAATAATTTACTTCTTCAGGTATAGTCTTGTGACGCGCGTTGCAGATGCACTATTGGTTCATTCAACCTTTATCGCCACCCGTTTGATGAAACGGATAATGCTGAGCAATACGCCTTATATAAGCTCAGGATCACAAAGGTATCCATCTCCGTGGAGCGGAGAAGTAATTTCTCAGTGTCGGCCTGTCTATAAATTTGGGATGAGGTTTTTTAGCACTGCGTCATTTGAAAGGTGTGATTATTGATGCCTGAGCAAGGATTTTTCAGCAGGAAAAACAGATTTAAAGCCTTGATGCCAGAGTATCAGAAAGAAAACCCAATAGCTCCAGCCTAAAAAAGCCTGCCAGATGGCCCTGGCAGGCTTTTCAAACCCTTTTGAATACTCTCAACTCCACCCAAGAAACATATGCCGTCCTCAGACATCCAGTCGAGCGTCAGCGGCCAGAACAGCATGAAGCAAGACATTGGCGCCAGCTTTGGCATCTTCGGGTTCCGCACTTTCTGCCTCGTTATGGCTGATGCCTTTCCAACACGGCACAAAGATCATGGCGGTAGGGGCTACCTTTGCCACGTACACGGCATCATGCCCTGCCCCGGATACAATATCCCGCATGGAATAGCCAAGCGCGTGCGCACTGTCCCGCACGCATTCCACGCAAAGCGGATCAAAATGAACAGCGGCAGAAACCCAGGTCGGAGTAATCTCCATTTCCACACCGCACAGTGAAGCCAGACGTTCCATATGTTGACGGAACTCTCTTTCCATTTTTTCAAGAACATCGTCGGAAGGATGACGTAAATCAACAGTAAAAGAGACTTCCCCCGGCACCACATTACTACTTGATGGCAAACACTCGATAATACCCACGGTACCCAGTCCATCAGGAGCATGATCCATCGCAACCTGATGCACCTCATCAATCATGCGGGCAGCGGCCCACAGAGCGTCAGACCGCATGGTCATGGGTGTTGTACCGGCATGAGCATCATGCCCTTTTACGGTCACGTTGTACCAGCGCATTCCTTGTACGCCCTGCACAACGCCAATCGTCCGTTTCTCTGCTTCCAGAACAGGCCCTTGTTCAATATGCAGTTCAAAATACGCTGCCGCCGGGTGCGCACCGCAGGTTTCTTCCCCAATGTAACCTATTTTATCCAGTGCTTCGCCCAACTTCACGCCGGCACGATCCGTCCGGCTTTGAGCAAATTCCTGTGTAAATACTCCGCCAAACACACCAGATGCCAACATGGGGGGCGTAAAGCGCGCGCCTTCCTCGTTGGTCCAGTTAACTATTTCTATAGGGTGCCGTGTGGTCAATCCGGCATCTCGCAACGCACGTAGTACGGCAATGCCGCCCATTACACCCAGAATACCATCAAATTTTCCGCCGGTGGGTTGGGTATCCAGATGGCTGCCAATCATGATGGGGGCAAGACCATCCTCCTCACCAGCCTTCCGTGCAAACTGGTTCCCCATGGAATCGTAGCCAACAACACACCCCAGAGCCTCGCAGGTGCGGGTAAACCACTCTCTTACCCTCGCATCTTCCTCAGACAAAGCGAGACGACAGATTCCTCCCTTAGGTGTACCACCAAACTTTGCCGTTTCCATCAAATCCAACCACAAAGCAGATCCGTCCACCACAATATTACTTTGAGCAACCATGTGCTTCCCTCCGCTTTTTCAGTGATTTCTTCTGATGGCCCATCATCAGGAATTTTTTATTCCAACTCGTAAAAAGGCTGTATTTTCAGTATCCCTTATCAGGATCACACAACAAAGCCGGGCGTTCACCACGCTCCATCTGAGCAATAGTCTCAGCAACGTAACGTGCCTGCATGATTCTGGAGGCTTCCGAGGCCACATGGGGCGTCAGCGTAATACGTGGGTGCGCCCACAGCCAAGATTCCGCAGGCAAAGGTTCGGGTGTCACCACATCCAACACAGCGCCGCTGATCAGCCCATCATCCAGCGCACGCACCAGATCAGCCTGCACCACATGGTCTCCACGGCCTACGTTAATAAAACCAGCACCGCGCGGAAGCGCACTCAGAAAATGATAGGTTACCAACCCACGCGTTTCAGGTGTGCTTGGCAGAAGATTAACTAAGATATCGGCTGTTTTCAGAAAATCAGCCAACGCCTCTTTTCCAGAATACACCTCCACACCAGCAACACTACCCCCTGAACGACGCCAGCCCGAAACCTGAAACCCTATCCGCGCCAGATGAGCCGCCACATGGCTCCCCAAATGTCCAAGCCCCATGACGCCTATCCGGGTTTCGCCACTTGTTCGCGCAACACCATTATATGACCATACGCGCTCAGCCTGCTGAAGGGCCCATGTCCGGGCATCACGTATCAAACCGATGGCAGCCCACGTTACGTAATCTGCCATCAGGCCAGCCGTTTGCTCTCCTCCCATGCGCACCAAGGGAACATGACGCGGGAACTGCGGCGCACGTAGCAGGTGATCAACCCCTGCCCCGGTACATAAAATGCCCTTTACCGAGGAAAAATGTTCAAAATGGTCTTCTTCAGGCGTCCAGACCAACACATAATCGGCCGCAGAGGGCTGCACGGAAGGCTCATACCATGAGCAGACATCAAGATCTGGCGACACTTCAGAGAACGCTTTTTTCCAGCTCTCAAATTTGTCTGCGCCATCGGCACTGACAATCAGCCTGACCATGGTTTACTCCCCTGCTGCCCTTATCTCTGTCCCAACATAGCAAACCCCGCCTCTTGCCGTGCAAGACACAGGGCTTGGCTACTGGGTTCTTCTCAGCCCCTGCCCGGTGATAAACCGGGGCATCTGGTCAAAGGCAGTTTTGACTCAACTTGACTGAAGCGATTTTCTACGCAACGGCATGGTCATGCAATGCACACTCCCTCCGCCCCGAGAAAACTGGTTGAGTTCCGGATCAAGCACTGTCAGCCCTTCAGCCCGCAGCATCTGATTAATGCGCGTTGAATGATGCGGGCTTACAACCCGATCGCGCCCCAGGGCCAGCACATTACACCCCATGTCACGCATCGCTTCTTTATAGGACACCGGCAGAAGACGAATCCCCTGCGCCCGGAACCAGTCCAGATCCTCGTCAGCAATGCAGTCAACAGCGGCAATAGCCAGATTTTCGGCTACCATCGTGAAAATCACATCAAGATGCAGGAAATGCTCAGGGAAGCGGATCATGCGGCAGGTCCAGCCCGCTTCTTCAAACCAGCTGATGAATTCGGCTGCGCCGACTTCATCAGTCCGTCCGCCACTTACCCCTACAGCCAGCAGCCCCGGACGGATGATATGAATGTCGCCGCCTTCAATGTTTCCCTTTGTGCAGGTCTTCCAGATCTCATCCGATCCATAGAAAGAGCGGATTTCCGTTTCCTCTCCAACACGTTCAGGACGGGAAAGACGCGTGACCACCGTGCCAAACGGCGTGGTCTGTGAGCTATCACGCGTATAGACCTGATATGGCATCCCTTCCTGCGGCTTCAGGAAATGGCAGGAAACATCCGCTCCCTGCAGTGTAGAAACCAGTTCGGCAAATTGAGTGTTCAGGGCAGTGCGGTCAATCGCCCCACCGTGCGCCATGGTCTGAATGGCAATATCGTTGCTGGGAATCCACTGATAATACTCAGGCGGGCAGAGGAGCACATCAGCCAGATCACCGGTCTCGCTATCAATAAACCACCGGTTCGCTTTCATTCCTGAAATCCTTAGATTGCTGAATTTCTCTTGACCCTACCCAATTTAAAACGGTTCCAAAATAAGAATAAACCGTAGTTCACTTTATCAATTTGTTAATCATCATGCCGGGCCTTCTGAACAGCACCCTGCTGTTTATGAAAACATCTTTGCTTGCCCGTTCAAACTGTAAAACCCTTCCCCTTAAACCCGCTCTCTCACCGCATCCACCAGCTTGGAAGATGGTCATTACCCTCTTGCATCTTTTTTTCGGAAGCCGCAGGCTCAGTCTTCACGGCCACGCTGAAAAGTACAGGAGAACAGACTGCCCCCTTGTTCACAAAATAACAGGAATGCTTACCTCCACTCCCGGCACCGGAACCTTGCTTCACATCCTGTTGTTATCTCTCCAGCATGTTACATCTGACAGAGGACACGCCAGATCCACATGATACGATCAGCCTCTCCCCCGCCAGCAAAAACATCTTCAGCGTTCCGCTCCCCCAAACATAGACGCAGCAGCGGCTTTCAGGGGCAGGTTTCAGAGGTGGATCTGCGGCTGCTACGGGTGTTTCACACCGTAGCCGAACAGGGCGGATTTTCTGCGGCGGAGATCGCCCTGGGTAAAAGCAAATCCTCCATCAGTCTGGATATTTCAGCCCTTGAAACCCGGCTTGGCCTCAAACTCTGCCTGCGTGGCCGCAGTGGGTTTGCGCTGACAGGCGAAGGCCGCGCCCTGCTGGAAGCCACCAAGAGCCTGTTGCTGGATATTCAGCGCTTCCAGCAGCGAATCAACCAGATCAGCGGCGTGTTATCCGGCATTTTCCGCCTTTATGTGCCTGACAACATCCAGGCGCATGGGGAAACCCCGCTGGTGCGAGCCATAGAGACGTTTACCTCCCAACATCCCAACGTCTTCATGACCGTCCATTCCGCCTCCACGCGCGAAGTGGAAGTCGCCGTCATGAATGGTCAAGCCACGGCTGGCATCGCCCTCTACCCGCAGGATATGCCGGACGTAAAAGGCACCCCTCTGGTGGCAGAAGCCCTCAATCTCTATTGCGGCGCGCGCCACCCGTTATTTGCTGTGCCGGAAGAGAGCATCTCGCTGGAAACCCTGACCGCCCAGCGCATGATTGCGGTGGCAGAAGCAGCCACGTCTCCACAATGGAACGAACTCCGCTCCCATTTCTCCTTTCACGCCGCAGCGGAAAATGTGGATGCCCGAGCCCTCCTGATCCTGTCCGGTAATTTTATTGGTTTTCTGCCTGAGGCCTTCGCCAAACCACTGGTTGACCGCGGATTGCTGCGACGCATTGCGTTTCACAACCTGCAACTGCTCACCTGTTTTCATTTTCTGGCACGCACCTCTCCCGAAACGGGATTGATGGTTGAAACATTCCGCGCCCTTCTGGAAGAATCCTACTGATGCCCTCATCGCCATGGCTTTCTGGGTCTTCACATCCTGAGCCGCCTTTTATCGCCCCTACCCTAGCCTCGCGGGCATCCGTGGGAACGCTTTCCGCTGCCGGAAACAGCTTTTTGCGGCAGCACTTCTCTGGTGTCGGACGCTTCCGTTTGCGGAAACCGCTGCACCACATCAGAACCGCTTGCCTGCTTGCATTCGGGCTTCTCGTGGCCGGACCAAGCGTGGTTCATGCCCAGACTGCTCAAACGGACGTTCCCTCTTTCGCGCAGAATGGCACCCTGACCGTCTGCACCAACCCTACCCTGCCTCCCATGACCTTTGTCAAAGGATCGGACGCCAGCAAGCCGGAAGGAATGGACATTGATGTCGCCCGCGCGCTGGCTGAACGGTGGCACGCCACACTCTCCATCATTCCCATGGATTTTACGGGCCTGTTCCCCAGCCTTGGCGCACAACGCTGCGGCATGGTGATCAGCGGCATTATCCAGTTGCCGGACCGGGAAAAGAATTTTGATGCTGTTGCCTATCAGGATACTGCACTCACAGTTGTGGCACGCGCCAATACCGCGCCCATCAACAGCATGGCCGATCTATCCGGCAAAACCATAGCCGTGCAGTCTGGCACCAGTTACGCCGCCCGCATCAACCGGGAAAACGAGGCCCTGACCGCCGCGGGCAAGCTGCCCATTATCATCCAGCAATACCCCACTGAAGATCAGGTTGTACAGCAGGTGCTGATTGGCCGTGTGTTTGCCTTTGTCAGCCAGGATGTGGAGCTTTATTTCCGGCAGAAGCAACTACATGGCAAGGTCCGTATTATTCTGAAACCCGACTATTCGGACTACAGACACTTCGCCATCTACCTGCGCAAGAACGCACAGGACCGCACATTGGTCCAAAATGCCATTTCCACCCTTGAGCAGGACGGCACCCTTACCGCTTTTCGCCAGAAATGGTCTATCTCATCCCAGACTGAACAGGCGCTTACACAAGATAACAGCGCACCAGCCTTCAACTGGGGGGCTTTTTTCTCAGCACTAACCTCCATGGCCTTCCTGCGGGGTGCCTTTATTACTCTTGCCGTGGCGCTCTTATCCCACGCCATTGCCATTGTGATTTCCATCCCCATGGCCATTACCCTCAATGGACGCGGCAACTCCCTGCTCAAAGCCGTTTTGAAAACCTACGTCTCGGTCTTCAGGGGAGCCCCCACACTCCTGCAGCTTCTGTTCATCTGGAACGCGCTGCCCCAGTTCTTTCCCATCTTTCGGGAACAATGGTTTACGCCGTTTCTGGCAACTCTGGTTGCCCTTTCCATCAATGAATCCGCCTATCAGGTAGAAATCAACCGGTCAGCCCTGAGCGCGGTGGATGGCGGCCAGGAACTGGCGGCGGACGCACTGGGCATGAGCCGGCGGCAAGTCTACCGCTACGTGATCTTCCCTCAGGCACTTCGCATAGCACTTCCCCCCACCATCAATGACTTCATCAGTCTCTTGAAAACCACATCTCTGGCTTCCGTAATTTCCCTGCAGGAACTTCTGGCCATTACGCAGGTGCAGGTAGCGCGCACGTTCGAATTTACGGAATATTACGCTGCGGCTCTCGTCTATTATCTGGCCATGGTGTTCTTTTTCCTGTTCCTGCAGAAACGGGTAGAGCGTCGCTTCTCCTGGGCTGACCGCAAGAAAGCTTCCGCCAATGCATCCTGAACCTGATTTGTCCGGCGCAGCCCCCGTTACTCCAGACGCTGTTGGTAATCCCTCGGATGACGCCATGATTTCCGTACGAAACATGAGCAAACTCTACGGGGACTTTGTTGCGCTCGACCGGCTGAATTTTGATGTCCAGCGTGGGGAAAAGATTGTTGTGCTAGGGCCATCAGGTTCGGGCAAATCCACCCTGATCCGCACCTTCAACAGAATTGAACCCCATGACAGCGGCAGCATTCTGATTGATGGCACACTGATTGATGACAAGACCAACCTTACCCAGCTTCGGTGCATGGTTGGCATGGTGTTCCAGAACTACAATCTGTTCCCTCATCTGAGTGTAGTAGACAACTGCACCCTTGCCCCTCAGCTTGTGCGGTCCCTCTCCCGCAAGGAAGCGAAGGATATGGCCCTCCACTTTCTGCAACAGGTGGGCATACCGGAACAGGCTAACAAATACCCCATTCAGCTTTCAGGCGGCCAGCAGCAACGTGTGGCCATTGCCCGCGCCCTTTGCATGCAGCCTGAGGTGATGCTGTTTGATGAACCGACCGCTGCCCTTGATCCAGAAGCCATTACCGGCGTGGTCAGCATCATGAACACCTTGGCAGAACAGGGTATCACTACCCTGTGTGTGACACATGAGATGGCTTTCAGCCGCCATATTGCTGATAAGATCATTTTCATGGACCGTGGCCGCATTCTGGAAATCACGCCGCCGGAAGAGTTTTTCACAACGCCGCAAACGGAACGGGCCCAGAACTTCCTGAACCAGATGATTCGCTACTGAGCCACATCCAAACCCAAGCCCTGCCAAAAGTAAGGTTTGCAACATTTCAAACGAAAACTCGTCCACTTCATTATTAACTGGAAATGAAGTCTTTACCCGGGCAGGTTCGCCTGCTCCCGCTTACAGGGGATATCATGACCGCCTGTTCTGTGCGCCTTTTCGTGAAAAACGGGTTGGCACATCCCGCCGCGGATTTCTGTCTGCCAACACCCCAAAACAGCCAGACATCCTCCCTCCACAGGCACCGTGCCTACCGGGAATGGACTTCCCCTAAAGTGACTGATCGCCAACACGCTCCAGTTCTGACACTACCGGAATGGAGCCCCCTTTCAGGATCATCCCATGCGTCTTGATGTTTTCAAAACATTATGGGGAGATTTCCGTCCCTGGGGTGCCGCAATAAAGGATATGACGAAGGCAGGCTTTACCGGCATTGAAGCCCGCATTCCCGCCTCCATGGACGATGCGCGTCAAAACGCGGATGTGCTGGCTGGAGAAGGCATCCCCTATATTGCCATCGCCATGACAGGTGGCGGTGTGATCCCACAGCAAGCGGCCACAATTGAAGATCATCTGGCTGATCTTCAATCCGCTCTTGAACGCGCGCTGTGCATGAAACCGCGCTTCATCAACGTGCTGGGAGGAAATGACCGCTGGTCCGCCCCCCAGCAGGCCGAGTTCATAAACCGGGCCCATGCCATCGGTCAGGAAATGGAGCTGCTCTGCAGTTTTGAAACACATCGCTCCCGTATTCTGGCCACCCCATGGATCACCATGGATGTGCTACCCCAACTTGCCGACGATATCCTGTTTACGGCCGATATCAGCCACTGGATTGTCAGTTGTGAGCGGCTTCTGGACGACCCGCTTGATGATTTCTCAGCTTTTCTGAGCCGCGTTCATCACGTTCAGGCACGTGTCGGCTATGATCAGGGACCGCAGGTGCCGCATCCCGCTGCCCCGGAATATGAACCAGCCCTGCGCTTCCACCAGCACATCTGGGAACAGATCTGGCTGGCGCAAAAGAAACGTGGGTACGCCGTTACCACCCTGACGCCAGAATGCGGGCCTGATGGCTACCTGCACACTCTGCCTTTCACCAACGCCCCCATTGCCGATTTGTGGAGCCTGAATGTGTGGATGGGCCAAACAGAACAGGCTCATTTCAAACAGTTCATGACCCTCTGCCCCTAACCGGAGATCCCGACATGACATCAAACACCCCTCTGGCAGAACAGACTGAAACTTTCACGTCCATCCCGGTTGTCAATATTGCGGGGCTGTATAGTGAAAACCCGCAAGACCGTCAGGCCGTAGCAGAAGAACTTGGGCAAGCTGCCCGGAATGTCGGCTTCCTCTATATCTCTGGCCATCAAGTGCCCGATGATCTGATCAAAGGCGTGCGCGAGGCCGCGAAAAACTTCTTCGCCCTGCCCTTTGAGCGCAAGATGGATTATTACATTGGCACATCCGCCACCCACAAAGGCTTTGTGCCTGAAGGGGAAGAAGTGTACGGCTCCGGGCGGCCAGACCACAAGGAAGCCTTTGATATCGGCTTTGAAGTTCCGGCAGATAACCCATTGGTCAAGGCCGGTACACCACTTCTGGGCCCGAACAACTGGCCCACCGTTCCCGGCTTCAAGGAAGCGGCACAGGCTTACTACAAAGCGGTATTCGCACTCGGGCGCACACTGTTCAGGGGCTTTGCTCTGGCCCTTGACCTGCCCGAACACTACTTTGACGACCACGCAAATTTCCCACCGTCAAAACTGCGTATGATCCACTACCCTTATGACGCCGAAGCCCAGGACGCCCCCGGCATCGGAGCTCATACGGATTACGAGTGCTTCACCATTCTGCTGGCTGACCAGCCGGGGCTGGAAGTGATGAACGGGCACGGAGACTGGATTGACGCCCCGCCCATTCCCGGCGCTTTTGTGGTCAATATCGGAGATATGCTGGAAGTCATGACAGCCGGGGCCTTTGTGGCAACAGCGCACCGCGTACGGAGCGTCAAGGAAGAACGGTATTCCTTCCCTTTGTTCTATGCCTGTGATTATCATACCCAAATTCGTCCTCTTCCCGCCTTTGCCACAGGGAAGGAGGATTACGAAACCATTACCATTGGCGAGCATATGTGGGCGCAGGCTTTGCAAACCTATCAGTATCTGGTGCGCCGCGTGCAGGAAGGCAAACTTACCCTACCTGAAGGCGCACGCAAAACCGCCACCTTTGGCCATTTCAAACGGGCCAAATCTGAACCTGCCGCCTGAAAAAATGGTGCGTGTCTTAGAAAAACAGGACGTATTTTAATGTCTCTTGCCTCTGCTGCCCCCACAGAACAGGCTCTGCGTGAAGAACTGGCTGCCGCCTACCGTCTTATGGCGCTCTTCAACATGACCGATCTGGTTTACACGCATCTATCCGTACGGTTGCCCGGTGAAAGCCATCGCTATCTGGTCAACCCTTACGGGCTGCTTTTTGAAGAAATCACCGCCAGTTCTCTGGTGATTGTGGATGCTGATGGTCAGCCCCGACAGGAAACATCCTGGCCGGTCAACCCTGCCGGGTTTGTCATTCACTCCGCCATTCATCGCAGCAGGCCTGATGCGGCATGCGTCATGCATAGCCATACTGTAGCAGGCATGGTTGTTGCCGCGCAGGACCAGAAAATTCTTCCCCTGAACCAGATGAATATCGAATTTTATGGTGCTGTGGGCTTTCATGGTTATGAAGGCATTGCTGCGGATGACAACCTGAGCGAGCGTGAACGCCTGGTGCGCGATCTTGGCACCCATTGTGGGCTCATCCTGCAAAATCACGGCCTGCTCACCGTGGGCGCGACGGTAGCGCAGGCCTTTTACCGGATGTACTATATGGAGCAGGCATGCCGTATCCAGATTGCGGCACAGGCGACAGGGATGCCATTGCATATCCCATCTGAAGAAAAAATTCTTCGTACCAAAAAGCAGTTTGATGATGACCCTGATCAGGGCCAGCTTATCTGGCAGGCACTCCGCCGCAAACTGGACAGAGAACAACCTGACTACAAAAACTAACTCAGGCTTAGAAACAGATACTGAACACGCACAAGGGCCAGCCGTTATCCAACTGCGCCCATCTGCCTGTTCCTGCATAAATGCTGGGGACTATACCTCCCCAGCATCTGCCTTCCTGATCTGCTGATCCACGGGAACAAGCTTGCCCCTTTCTCCCTTATCGCAGCCATAAAAGTTCCTGCCGCAACTTTTTCCATACGCAAAGATATCGGAAAAAGATCAAGCATTACCCCGCCGCGGCGGAGTAACAACACAACACCTCAAGCCGCGGTGGGTGCCGGAAGGATCTGCGGGAAAGTAGCACAGGTAAGCGGCCCTCCTGCCACCAGATTGTCACCTTTGACAGGCGGCGCAAGATCGCTTTTGATTTCCATGTAGCGCGCATCATCGCCTGCCCAGCAGGTGGACAGCACACGGCGCGATCGATTGGGGTTGATATTGCCCGGTGCAGCGTGCAGCGTACGGCAGTGGAACACAAGACAGTCACCCGGTTTCAAGGCCCATTTCAGAATCTCATGATCTGCCCGTGCCGCATCAATATCCGGAACGGCAGGGCGGTTATCGCGACTACCATTGAAGCGACTGGCGCTGTCAAAGGGCACGGCTTCATAAAGTGTGTTCCAAAGATGTGACCCACGCACAAATTCCAAAGACGTTTCAAGCGGAATCTCGTCCAACGGCATCCATACCGTAAGCGCCTGAGAACCATCCACACACCAGTAAGATTGGTCCTGATGCCATGGCGTCCGTTTAGAAGTGCCACCTTCCTTAATCAGCAGAAAATCATGATAAAATGTGACGGTACGAGAATGCATCAAGGCACCCGCAACATGTGATAACGGACCGGTCCAAACAAAATCACGGAAAGCAGGAACACGCTGCCACACCAGAACATCTCCGAAAAAACCACCTTTTTCTTCCGGGTTCCCAAACTTGAAATGATGCGGGCCAGCGGCGGCAATGGCTTGTGGCAACGCCTCTGTAAGTGATTGTAGTGTTTCAGCCGGTATCACGTTACGAAGGCAAAGCGCTCCATCCTGTTGAAACTGAGTGAATTGCGCTTCAGATATGAATGGAGAGGTAATAAAGGGAGACATCACGAATCACGTCCTTCTTGCGGCTCTGTGACTGAGATCATGCCAGAAAAAGCCATCTTCCTCTGTTAATCATTTCGAAAAGTGAACTTTTTCTGTTTGATAACTGAAACGCCTGAAAAGCGCTCCTTCTCCAGATAAATTCTGTTACTCTTCCGGAAGAAAATGCAGACTGGCCACACCGCCTGCCAGATCTTGCTGGTTCTTCAACACAGATTTGAGGATAAGGAAACCACAGATCATGATGTCTGGTCGTTGTCAGCCTTCCGGAAGAACCGGGCTACGCCGAAAGCAGCTTCTCCTCTGTTGCGCCGTTTTTGCCGGGGCAGAATGGGGGCATATAAATCTCTCCTCCCATGCAAATGCGCAGTCTGCACCAGCCGTCACGGGTAAGGTGGGAGGCGTAAAAAAGCAGGCACCCGTTACAAAACGCAAACCTGCACCCCGGCCGCGTTCCATTGAAGGCGCGGTAGAAGATCTGGAAGTCCGCACCAGTCACAGAAACGCTGCCCTGCATACTGCCGGAGCCGTTACCTCCATAGGAGGTGCGGAAATTCGGGCCCTCAACCTTAACAACCCCAAGGATATTGCAGGCTTTGTGCCTGGGCTCAGTGCGGTCGAGGCTACATCCGGCAGTGTCCCCATTTTCAGTATCCGCGGCGTAGGGCTCGATGATTTCAATGCCTCGAACATGAGCGGCATTGGAATGTATTTTGATGGTATTTACTCGCCCTTTCCTGTTTTCTACTCCGGCCAAATGCTCGACATCCAGCATGTAGATGTCATGAAAGGACCGCAAGGGTTTGACTACGGTCGAAGTGCAACCGGCGGTGCCATAAATTATGAATCTGTGAAGCCCACAGACCAGTTTGGTGGTTATCTGACATGGGGGTACAGCAGTTATGCGACCAACACCGCCAAAGGGGCCATCAATGGGGCGCTGACAGACCGCATTACAGATCGTTTTGCCTTTTCCTATCGCAATGGGGACGGCTGGCAGAAAGATCTGCATAACGGAAACCGCTATGGCGCGAGCGATCTCCTTGCTTTGCGCAACATGACAAAGTTTGAACTGGATGACAAAACATCCCTTCTGCTGAACATTCATTACACTCGTAATTACGGCACACCAAACTCTCCGCAGAATACAACAACCGATAGCCTGATGGGTTTGCCTGTGGGCACCAATGGCGTTTCTGGTTCCAACCGTGATGCAACCCGCGTAAACGTGGGAGATTTTCCCGTAAGCCGCAGAGAGAATGGGGGCGGCGCAGCGCTAACCCTGCGGCATGACTTCAGTTTTGCCACGCTGGTGGCAACTTCAGCCGTGGATGCCTACTCCCGCCGTATCTATGATAACTTTGACGGATCACGGCTGGAGCGGTCAGACTATTACTTCCGAGACAATTATTTTGTGCAGTCTCAGGACATCCACTTGACGTCCAGAACCGCATCTCCCGTGCGCTGGACTGTCGGATTGTTTGAATCATTCGATCATATCGATGGTCTTTATAAACATATGGAAAAAGACCTGTATGAACTGCCAAGCGCCAATTTCACATCTGACTATCGGCAGCAGAATGTGTCCTTTGGTGTTTACACCAACAACGTTGTAAAAGTAACCAACAAGTTCCGCCTCATTTTTGGCGGTCGCTACTCCATGGATCAACGGTCCTATTTTGGCGGAACGGTTGATAATGATGGAGCCGTGAGCGGTGTGCCCATGGCCAACCTGACCCATATCAGCCAGACACGCTACAACAATCGCTTTACCGGAAAAGTGGGGGCGGAGTATCAGGTGACACCCGATGTGCTCCTTTATGCCACCATTTCCAACGGCTATAAACCCGGCACCTATTACTCCGCCGCAGTGGGTAGCCAGCAGGCCCTCTCTTATGTACGGCCCGAAAATCTGGTCGCTTACGAGGTCGGCGCCAAAGCAGCACTCTTCAATCGCACCCTCACTCTGCAAGGTGCATTGTTTGATTATGAATACCATAACAGACAGACATTGGTGGTCGCCAACACGCTGACTGGTGTTGCGGGAACACTCGGCAACATTCCGCGTGCCCGTTCTCGTGGGGGGGAATTACAGGCACGGTGGGTCACCCCTATCAAGGGTCTCGATTTTAACGCTGGTTTTTCCTACATGGATGGCATCATTCTCAAGGCCCCGTCGTCCGTACGCGGTATGAGCCTGATTGCCCCCATTTCCAACAACACGGTTTTACCGTTCTCCCCCCGTTTTTCATGGGACGCAGTGGCACGGTACCAATGGAACCTGTCTAAAAACTACACCATGGCATACCAGGTCAGCTACACATGGAAAGATAATCAGATTGACGGCCTGGCAGACCCTAATGGCATTACCGATAAAATCAGTTCCATGGGCATGCGGCTGGCTCTCCGTCCCGCCAACAGCAAATGGGAAGCCTCCGTCTGGGTGGATAACCTGCTGAACAAGCATGGTAATACCTATTCATTCTCCAGCAACGACAATTCTCGTGTGGAATACAGACAGACACCCCGATGGATTGGTGGAGATCTGACTTACAATTTCTAGTTTTTGGGAAAATCAGTTAGAGATTACCGGGGGACGATAATGGCAGGCCCCGTGCCTGCCAGAATTAAGCCCCGTCCATGACCATATCGCTCGTCAGCTCTGCATAACGTGCTAATCCGCCCATCAAGCGGAGTGACAAAAGATGTGACATAGCAAGGAGGAGCGCAAAATCTCCCCTTGCATCCCATGACCTCAAAATACTCAGAAAAAACTCTTTGTTCATTCTTGATGCAAAGAGAAATAACAACTTACCCCTTCCTATGGCGTCCATGCTCAGAATTTTCGGGTTTTCCCGGCATGAGTGCCATCAGGACATCATTAGGCATGCGGTTGCTTGCCTGCGCCACCTGATCAACAGTCTCATCATCTGTCGTGACGACAAACTGATGAGCACGCAGTCGGCCAAGAGCACCTTCCGCGTCAGTACCAAAAAGAGGCGCCAGTTGCCCGATCGGCGCTTTGGTTGCCATTGCAGCAAGCCGAAAAGCAACCTGCTTTCCTCCGGCTGATTTTCCCGCGGGTTGCAGAAAAAAATAGGCACAGGACAGAACGCCTATGAGCACAGGGATATACAACAGGCCACGACGGCCATAATTCATCAAAGGCGTCCAGTTTTTAAGCAGGTGTAATGCAAAAGCCAGCAACAGAACCATGCTGAGCCATTCATGCATTGGATGAAATGCGCCCGGGCCCCAATGAAAAAATAATGCTACACCCGTCACTGTCGAGATTAAAAAGAAAATGGTTGTAAACGGGGTACCATACTTGTTCATGAATTTTGCGAACGGTCCCCGTGAACGAGACGTCGAGGCCGCAGATGTCGCTGTTGCAGAAACTTCGGGGGGCATTGTGAACAACCTTTGATAGCAGGGTTAAGAGTGAAATGTGGAGTTGATCCTATCCTGGCAAAACGGACTGCTTCCCACGTCCAGATGGTCCTGCAATAAGCTCTCGCGCTTTAGCAGAAACTTTTAGAAAAAGTGGCAACCTTGTTTTAGAGAGAAAAACCTCAAGCATCTGCCAGTAAGCAGGAAAACCGTAAGATAAGGAACGTTCAAACCAGTATAAGGCTTTTTTTTCGTTCTTTTCTTCCAGACAGATACGCCCTATGTTGAACGCTGCCCAGCAATCCTTGGCCTCCGCACCAGCCTGAAAGTAAAGACAAGCTTTTTCTTTATCAGGCTGCCCTGTAGCCAACCCGCTCTCGCAAAGTGTTCCCAACATATTAAGAGCCTTGTTGACACCACTGCGTGCTGCCTGAACATAATACCTGAAGGCCAGTTGCGGGTTAGCCTCTACGCCATCCCCAGCAAGGTACAGATCCCCAAGATTGAAACAGGCCCAACCGTCCCCGTGGTCTGCGGCGGACTCAAAATATTTGATGGCGTGGGCCACGCTTCGCGTAACACCCCACCCTTGCTCATAAGCGCGACCAAGCATGTTCAGGGCCTGCGGTTGGCCGCTTTGCGCCGCCACCACAAACATATCAAAAGCTTCTGTAAATGCACCTTTGTTGAGATACATTTGCCCTATCAGCAACTGAACCTCAACATTATCCGGCTGTTTTCTGGCGAGGGACGTATCCCTCACCAGATCATTTGTTTCCATCAGAAGGTTAAACCTACGTTCCCAATGAAGGAGCGACCAGGCCCCGGCACCGCACGACTGGTGCTGAAGGAGGACGCATAATTCAGATGGTTCGTAATGTTGTTCGCATTAAACGAAATACGATAATGCTGTGCCTCCCATGAGATCATACCATTCAGTGAGAACTGGTAAGGAATACGGGCCGTGTTACTGAAATCTCCATTTGCCCAATAGCCAGAAGCATATTGCGCGCCGCCTGCAATCTTCAGATGGCCTGTTTCAGGTCGGAAAAGATGATCAGTCAGATCATAGGATGTCCACACCGAGAAATTGTTGTGTGAAACGCCGGGTGCTTCCTTTCCACGATAGGTCGCATTGTTCCTGATTTTGCCGTCCATCCAGGAATATGCACCATAAATATCCCAGTTTTTCGTGATTTTCCCAGTCAGGTTCAGCTCCACACCGCGTGTGCGCAGACCAACGCCAGAGTCACTAAAACCTGTTACAACATCACCGTTCTCATCATAATAGTAGGAATTATTTTGATTGATCTGAAAGAACGCAACTCCTAAACCCAGACGCTTATGCAGAAAATCGGTCTTGTTCCCAAATTCGAACAGATCGCTCCGCTGCGGTTTAAAGTCCGCACCATTTTGCGGCGTATCACTAGGCAGAATGGTAACCTGAGAAGAAACATCTGTCCCGATAGGCTTGTATGATCTAGAGAACGTAAAGTAGAAAGAAGAGTTTTTCAAAGGTGTATACATAATGCTTCCGGATGGACTCCACCGGTCAGCATTCTGTTTCTGACGAGGCACAGGCGTTGCTGACAACTGGTAGCCTGCGAATGTTGATTGGAACGCATCCCAACGAACAGATCCAAACAGCGCCAGTTCTTTTGTCAACTGGATATGGTCTGAAAGAAACAAGCCGACATCACGTTGATCAGAATTGGCCATATTCGCTTTAGGGAAGCGAAGATAGGCACCGTTAGCAGAATGAGAGGCATTACGGATCGTCTGGTTATTGACCCGCCCATACCATGTCCCAACGTAACGATTTTCATCCTGGTAGTTGACATCAACACCAAATTTCAAATCATGCTTCATGTTCCATGTCGTAAAGCGTGCCGCCCCCATGAGAACATTTTCTGCACCCCACCCTTTTGACAGGTAAGCAGCACCGCCTCCGGCACCATAACTTAAGGCGGGATTTCCTCCTGCCATAAATTGGCTTACACAGGCCGCCGTACTACATGCAGCAGGTGTCGTCGCTGCATAATTACGTTCGTATTTGGTCAAGCGGGTATTGTTACTAAGCGTGAACCAGGATGAAATTTTGGATTTCAGAGAGGACGTCAGGCTATGAATATCCGAATTGTCCCTGTCTTCGCTCCGAGCGTATGTTGTATTTCGCGCAAGGCCTTCACTGGTCATGGGGCGGTATGTACCATTCGCCATTTTGATCATACCGACACCATAATCTGGCATACTGTCAGTATGCAGCCACCGCCAATTCAGATGCCAGGACGTATTACTACGTAACCCCACCCCAAGATCGGCAGATGCGCCGTAACGGTTTGAATAGACATAATCTCTGTCCGCCACCCCTGCCCGGTTGTACATACCGTTAATGCGCAGAGCGACATCTTTATTAAACTGGTAATTTACATCCCCTTGACCACGATACATGCTGGCGCTGCCAAAAGCCTGATCGTAATTATAAGATGTCCCCTCATGGGCTTTTTTAAGGGACTCATTGATGAGCCCACCAAGGTTGGCTGCGCCAAAATACTCACCCGCAGGCCCCTTGATGACTTCAACATTTTCAATATCAAAAATATCACGCGTATATGTGCCGAAGTCTTTTAGTCCATCGGTGTAAATATCGCCGCGGGCCTGCTGACCACGGATGCGGAACTGATCCCCATTCAGACCACCTCGCCCTTCCCCTGTGGAAAGAGTAATACCTGGCACGTTTGCAAGTGCCTGATCCAACGTATAAAGCCGCTGTTGCTTGATGATTTCCTGCGGAACAACATTGATAACCTGCGGGGTATCACGCACTGAAGTCGGCATGCGCCCAATATCAAGTACTGTCGCATTTGTATTGGGAATTTCAGCCGGCCCCTTGGTCTCACCTTTTACCCGAACAGCAGGAAGTTTGATGTTAGTGTCAGTTGCTGCAGGCTCGGTTTTTGCCTCCTGAGCCTCTGCTTCTTTATCTGTCCAACTCAGGCCTGCCGAAAGACCTATGGCAACTGCCGCACCAAGACGAACTTTAGGGGAAAGAGCACGGTCACACCGTTTCATTATGATCTCCTGAAGGATGCAATCATCCAACACTGATACGCAGCACAATTTGTTTTAGCCGCCCCCTTATGATGTTATTGACTCTCGTTCGCAACTAGAGATCATTCTTTGCATCGAAAAAAGTCGGAAGACTGTTGCCTTTCCGTCACAGTTCAGCCCATTTACGCACCAGATTATGGTAAGTGGAAGTCAAGCCAAGGATAGCCGGGGTCGTGTCTGGTATAAGCTGCCGCACAGATCTAATTGACTGATCCAGTTCATAAAGAAGCGTCCTGCAACCGTCATCCTTCACCATAGATTGGGTCCAGAAAAATGAAGCCCACCGACTCCCTCGGGTGACACGATTGACTTTATGCAGGCTTGTTGACGGATAAAGAACAAGATCACCTGCTGGGAATTTAACAGAATGAGTGCCGTAGGTGTCCTGGATGACAAGTTCTCCACCGTCATACTCATCAGGTCCACTCAAGAACAAAGTGGAAGAAACATCAGTACGAATACGGAACCCTGTTTCGGGGTCGGGACGGATACTATTATCGACGTGGTATTCAAATTCCATTCCCGCGTCGTACCTGTTAAACAACGGAGGAAACACACGTAACGGCAATGCTGCACTGGTAAACAGTTCGTTTCTTGCCAGAGCATTCAGGACAAGCGTCCCAAGCTTCCGCCCGACCTCTGAATCCTGAGCGATCTGAAGATTTGTCTTAGCTTTGGCTGACTGATCACCCGCTGTAACCTTACCATCAACCCATTGGCTCGCACCAAGCTGGCGCAAACAATAAAGGACTTCATCTGATGTCAATACACGCGGTATGTGGATCAGCATTCTTTTACTCACTTGAAAAACGAGAGACAGCCGTGATATGCGAACAAGTCTTAGTTGCATATTTTTCAGCTCGACACCATAGGCGTTAAAAGCTCTCTTTTTATCTCCCTGTCGGCCGAGTGAATGACGCGCACCTAATCGGGAAGCGTTGGATGGTCTGCCAAAAAGGTTCCGTCGCTTTCACAGTGATTTACGCCTCTCTCAACCGTCTTGCCAAATTGGTCAATGAGCAAAGCGAACAGTAGCAGATGAACTAGAGGATACTAAAAAACCTTTCGTTTTCAATAGTTCTTTATGCTTCCTTCTCTCATTCTTGATTGAAAAAGATGGAATGAAACAATCGGATTTCTTTAATATTGAAGAATGTCTGTCTCGCTGGTCGTCTCGGCAATTAACTACGAGAAGTATTTTCCCAGACATTAGATTTTGAGACGTTCCGACCTAATCTGAACAAGACCCTGCCATATACAAATGGAACTAAAAGCGGCCCGTCCGCCCTGTGATGCAGTTCTGATGTTCAAAATCCTAGGGTGTGTCGTCAGTTAATTCCAATGATGGCGGAGACGAATTGCACGGCTGCGAGGAAAGTTGACTTCAGCTTGTCATATCGTGTTGCAATACCCCTGAACTGTTTAAGTCTGGCGAAGAAGC